>Ga0209487_1000045_pt1 | contig 111598 bp, 101 predicted proteins | sample Poulit2012_FD_187524 | JGI IMG/M metagenome (GOLD analysis project Ga0209487, IMG submission 187524) | Agricultural soil microbial communities from Georgia to study Nitrogen management - Poultry litter 2012 (SPAdes) (version 2) | ecosystem: Environmental > Terrestrial > Soil > Agricultural...
TATTACAGAAGAAGAATTAATTAAGTTTTGTCGGAGTCGCTTGGCCCATTTTAAGTGCCCCAGTTCGGTAGATTTTATTAAGGAGCTTCCAAAAACGGCTAGTGGAAAAGTATTAAAAGTACAATTAAAAAAAACTTATACCTAATCGAATATTTTTACACACACTCGATGAATATTTATATATAAAGATCCTTAGATCTTCTACTTGATAATCATAGTTTTTTCGAATTAATCTTTAAAACTCTTGTCGATTTGTTTCATGATTTATCGATTGATATCCTAGTATCAATAAACCGATCCCGAGTATCACGATAAGAAAGTCCTTTAACGTCCATTTCATTGTCATCTTAGTTAAAAAAGGGACTAAAGAGCATGACTGCCTTCAAACTGTAAATATTGATCTAATAAAGCATACGATTCCTTTCTTGTCGGTCAAAACACTTTCTTCTTCTAATTGTAATTGGGCCAAACATTGTACCGGCGGTATATTACTGCTTTATCTGATTTGCATAACGATCAAAATTACGATGGTTCATTAACCAATCATCTATTTTCCAAGATAGAAACAAGTATATTTTTTATACACATTTTGAAGTTCCTGATAAAGATTTTGTTCAACTTTTTTATAGTAGGTAAACTATTGATATTATTAGTCATGTGGTCTTCCCTTTGTTAGTTTTGCGGTAAAACTATTATAATTAAGGTAGGATACACTTTTTATTTCTTTACACGATTATCTAAATATTGCATCTATAGTCCCGTAAACATTTTACTCAAACTAACAAAGGTGTCGTCTCCACTTTACATACAATCTAAAAAAAAACCTAGAAATTATCGCTTTTTGATATAACACTCTCTATGTATCTAGTAATTAGGTATTTTAATTTAATACAGTACATTAGATTTAATAATTAGACCATAAGTACAATACTACTTATTTGTAAGTATAGTTTGCTTACTCTGTGTTTAACTTCTACCTATTGAATTTCCACTAATGTTATAGCTGTATCAAAAATGTTACACAGTAAGATTTTTGATTCTTTTAGGATAAAAAACTAAAATCTTTTATGATTGCTATTAATGCGGTCTTAAACATTCAGCAAAGGACGGGAAAATTGAAAGTATGGGTGTCAAATTTTCCGTGTCATTAGGGTGATTATTAGATACACAAACCAAGGTGAAAATCTTTAAAGCGCAAAATAAGAAGGGTGGATTTCTATGAAAGCTAATAAAAGCCATTGCAGCTTACCACACCTGTTTTTTATACCCATGATGATTAATTAGTGTATGTTAAACCCGTTATAAATAAATTAATACAGTTTAGTTGTCTAAATTATTAAGGTAGGAGCGGTAATAATGTAATGAAAAAAGTAATGATAATAAATCTTCATTAAAGATTGTGTCTTACTGTTATTCTCTTCCAAAAATTTTTCGTGTTAGTTTTTTTGGATTATACTAATTTGTCTTGCAATATTTGGCTGGATAAAAATATTAAGTAATTGTTTTTAAGGGAGATAAATTTAAAGTTTTGTTAAAGGGTTTAGATTAAGCATTTTATTTGTTTTTATAAGAAAAAGAGAAATACATATTGAAATTGAAAGATACTTTTATTAAGTTTACTGTTGCTGTTATTGCCTTTTCATTAGTTTTATAATTGTTGACTCTGTTAATGCGAATGAATGCTACTGAATCAGAAGTAAACAACGTTCAGACAAATGTATCTGTTACTAATCACTAGATAGATAATATAGAGATCCAACCTGCTGGCATAAAAACTCAAGCAGTTAAAGCAACTTAAACAAGTCATTCATTAGCTAATCCCTCTTTCCCAATCGCTTTACGCTCACAATAGTTACGTTGATATTGTTTAATCTTTATATTTATCGTACGTTTAGTGCCATTCTTGATCACCTATATGGTATTCATAATTGATCATGATCAGTTCTTGCATGAATATTATGAATTTATTTTGATTGCATTGGCAGCATAGTCGCGTCTGTTAATCTTCATCTTTATTGTTATTAAAATATTAAATATTGCTAGACGGATAAATGGTTTTATATGTTAAGGTATAAGTGTTTATAAAAACTAATGGAGGATACATATATGAGAAAATTTTTAGTGATCTTGTTAGCAGCTATTTTTGCACTTAGCGCTTGTAGTGGCAATGGTGAGGAAGAGGTTGAAAGTACTAAAGAAAACGAAACAGATGAAGATGGGTCGGTTGATGTTGACAAAGGACTTTTAAATGTTGAAGTAACAATCCCATCCTCTTTTTTAGAAGGTGAAGATAAAAAAGAAGTAATTGCGGAAGCAGAAGATGCAGGCGTCTCTGAGGTTGAGGAAAACGATGATGGATCTTTAACATATAAAATGTCTAAATCGACTCATAAAGAAATGATGGGGGAGATTAAAACATCTATTCAAGAAACAATTGATGAGATTGTAAATGATGAAGATTATGCGTCGATTGAAGACATTACAGCGAATGATTCCTTTTCAAAGTTTACACTATCCGTTAACCAAGAAGAATATGAAAATAGTTTGGATGGACTTGCAACATTTAGCTTAGCTGTTTCAGCGCTTTATTATCAGTTATTTGATGGCGTTGATGCCGATGACTATGATGTCGAAATATTAATGGAAAATATTGAAACAAACGAAGTATTTGATTCAGTCGTTTATCCTGAGGCCTTTGAAGATATGGAAGAATCATGAATTTAAAACAGAAATATTATAAAAAAAGTAGTTCAGTTTTAATTGAACTACTTTTTTAATTGATATGAGTATTGTTAGTCCTTTTTGCTAAAATTTTATTTAAAATAGTCCAAGAATCCATGGTGCGGCATATAAAGCCATGAATAAAACACCATAACTGACACCATTTTTATGCAATAAACCAGCAATTAAAGCGACAATGATTGTACCGAAAATATTCGGCCAGCCAGCGTCCATGTATGCAAGCATTATGACGAGGGCAGCGAAAAGTCCGATTAAAGCTTCATGTGGAATATATTTAAAGACAAAGGCAACGATTTGTGTTGAATATTTAATCGTCAGATAAAATGTAATCAAAAGAGCAATACTTGCACCAATGATTGTCGCAAGTAACATTTCTTTCATCGTAAGTATATGATGTATGTTGTGCTCAGGTGTAAAAACAGGCGGTGCATTAAACAATCCTGCCGCTGGTCCGATTGCCATTGGTGACATTGGTAAACCAATCGCAATGAGAGGAACTAATGTACCAGCGATATATGATGCATTCGTTAGTCCATCCATTGTTGAAATAGCTCTTGAGGCGCGTTTAATCGGATTTTTAATATGTCTAGAGAGAATCTCGCCCCAGAAAACAGTCATCCCTACAGGGGTTAGGAAAAACGTTATGGAACCGAATAAGCTGCCCAAAAGCGATGTTTTAGTTTCTTTTTTTGTTAAAATTTTAAAGGGGTTTGGAAAGCCTTTTACTTTTTCTGACATCTTTAATTGAATGTTTTTTTTGCCAAACCGAGGCATATTTTGACGATATGTCTTACTTAATAATTGAAAAAAAGTAAAGGCGATGGGACCGATCGTAATACCTAAAAAGAATGATGTAAATACTTCAACATCTTTAGGGACGATTTCAAATGTCCAATATAAGTGCCGAAGTCCCTGGATTAAAAGGGCAAATGGGATAATGATTATGAGTGACAAAATTTTATTTTGTGTCATTAAAGCGAGAAAAATAGCTCCTAAAAAAAAGATTAATCCAGCATATTCACTAAGTTTATCCGCATAAGGAAGAATTAAATAGGCGATTAAAATACTAGTAGGAATTGATACAATTGTTCCTATGATGGAACCAGAAGCCATTTTTCGAATGCTTACATCCGGCATGCCATATTCTTTTAAAACCATAGCATGCTCGACCATTGGTGCAGACATAACGCCACCAGGAATACCAGCGACAGCTACTGGAATTGAATCTGTTAACTTTTTGGCGACAATAGCAGAAATAAAAAATGCCAATAGTACATGTGGTGATATGCCAAGCAGAGCAAGCGCAATCGTAACAGGTGCTAGAACGGCCGTTTCATCTGTTCCGGGGGCAATACCAATTAACGTATATACGGTTGCTCCTATGATACTTGCAATTATCATTTGTGAAATTATTACGATATCCATCCTAAGTCATCTCCCTATCGTTTTGTCAATGTTCGTTTTGGCTTAATAAAAATACTACTTATAATAAATCCAGCAACACTTCCAATTAAGCCAAAAATTAAAGGTTTTGGTTCTTCATTTGGTGCTAAAATAAACCCACCAAGGGCTAATGTTACTGAAATAATAACTGAAAGCATAACATCGCTAATTTGGACGTGATCTCCCCAGATTTCAACGTATTGGTTGTTATTTTCTCTCATCATGTACCTCCGAAAAATATAATCAAACAGTGAACATCATAAGTTTAGGAAATTTTTCATGACTTTGCACTCATTTTAATCACTTGAGATAAATATGCAAAGCAGAAAATATTTATTGCCATGTAACATGAGCTCATTTTTTTACAAAATATACCCCTCATAGTATATTTAAGAGTGTAGAGATTACTTCTATTAAATGTATAAATGAGGAGGTTGTACATGTGAAAAAGATGAAAATGCATGTTTCTGGTAAAAGTAAAGGTATGAAAACTTTGGTCAACGCTGGTGGACATGATGTGATAGTAGATGAAGCACCACAAATGGGAGGTAATAACGAAGGGCCTAATCCTTTACAATATATGCTGACAGCTTTAGCCGGTTGCAGTAATGTTGTGGCACATGCAGTTGCTAAGGAAATGGATTTTGATTTACAAGATCTATCGATAGATGTAAGTGGGGAATTTGATCCGAGAGGATTTATGGGAGATCCAGATGTTCGCACATATTTTAAGACTGTTACGTTAAATGTTGATGTAAAAACAACTGAATCAGAGGAACGTCTTGAGGAATTAAAAAAGCAAGTTGAGGCTCGTTGTCCAGTATATGGAACATTTAAAGCTGCTAATGTGACGATGAAAGGTTCATGGACGATCGTTTAATAGTGAAATGGCTTAGGAAAAAGTACGGTTGTAAAATAATATTGCTAATAAACCGCAGGCAGATAATCACCTGCGGTTTATTTTTTAGCCATAAAATGAATGAATTCCATTTTGACACATAAATTAGTTATTAATTAAATGATTTTTAAAAATCGATATTTTTAATCTTACATAGTTTATTATCACATTTTTTTCCTTCTTTATTAATGTTTGATATAATTACTTATGTTCTGTAGGAATTTTGGCATCGAGACAGATTATAAAATGAAATTCTTTGTATTCAAAAGGATAATATGTTGATTTTGCAATAAGCTAAGAATAGTTAGTACCACATGTTAATAATAAAACTATTCTTTTTTTAATAGGTTAGTTTTGAAGCGAATAATTTATAATGATGTGAAGATGGAATGGTGTGACAGATGAGAAATAGTTTAAAGATCTTTATCAATGATTTAAAAAATATAGGGACGAATTGGGTCGCTTTACTCATTATCGGTGGACTTGTCTTTTTACCGTCGCTTTATGCATGGTTGAATATTTATGCGTCTTGGGATCCTTATGGCAACACGGATCAACTGCCTGTTGGTGTCGTGAATGAGGATAAAGGCGAAGTTGTTCGCGATGAAGATATTGATGTTGGAGAAGAATTAGTTGATACATTAAAAGACGATGACTCGATGGATTGGACATTCACAGACCGCGAGTCTGCCATGGAGCAATTAGAGGAAGGGGATTTGTTTGCTTTTATTGTTATCCCAGAAGATTTTTCAAAAAAGTTAGGTACAGTTGTTGAAGCTCATCCGGAAAAAGCGAAAGTGGAATATTATGTCAATGAGAAGTTAAATGCGATTGCTCCGAAAATTACAGAAAAAGGTGCAAGTGTTATTGTCGATGATATAAGTAGTAATTTTATCTCGACAGTAAATGGTATTATTTTTGATATATTTAATGAAATAGGTCTTGAATTAGAGGAAGAGCTACCTGATATTCGAAAATTTGAGGATTATGTATTTGACGCGGAAAAACGTTTACCCGATATTCATGAAACGTTAGATGACACCTTGTCTGATGCTTCAAAAGCGCAAAATATCGTTGGAAAAATAAAGAAAGAATTGCCAAATGTTGAAAGTGGTGTTGATTCTGGTTTAGATACAGTTGATCGAGTAACAGATGTTTTAGAAGAAGCAGAAAAGCGCGTCACTAAGATTGGACCACGCTTAAAAGATGAAATAGCAAAGGCGAAGGAACATATAACGGAAGTTGATCGTGTCATTGAAGAAATTGATGAGTCTGATATAGATTTTGAAGAAGATTTAGGAATCATTGGCGACATCGAAAAAGACGTTGAAGAAGCGATTAGCTCTTTAGAAAATATAGAAGAGACGTTACAAAATATTTTGCGGAAAATGGAAAATGATGATGAACGAAATGAGGAACATATTGCTCTTTTAAAAGAAGTACTTGACCATGTTGCCGAACTAAACGGAATATTACATAACAGCAATGAATATACGGATGCATTAACAACTTTAATGAATGAGAAGAAAGAAGACTTTGACGAAATTTTATCCTCTATACGTGATATAACGTCCGGGGCTGAAGATCGTTTAACAGAGTTAGAGCAAGTATATGAAGAAACAATTGAACCGGTCGTTTTAGAAGAAATTGCAGATGCTGAAAAAACATTAGCAAATGCGAAGCGTATTTTACGAGACGTACAAAAAACAATTCCTGAGGTTGATGAGTTACTTAATCGAACAAGTGATAGTTTAGATGAAGGTGAAGATTTGCTTGAAGATGTACTCGCCGAGTACCCTTATGTTTATGATAAAGTCACTGAGCTAGCGGATAAAATTAGAGATATTCAAAACGAAGCCGATATTCATGAAATCATTGATCTTTTGCAAAATGATCCCGATGCTGAGAAAGGATTTTTTGAAGAGCCGGTCACATTAAATGAAAATAAAGTATTTTCCATTGAAAATTATGGTACTGGGATGACGCCATTTTATACTATTTTATCATTATGGGTTGGCGGTATACTTCTCATTTCTTTATTAACAACTGATGTAACGCATCCTGAACAATTTAACTTGCGAGAGGTTTATTTCGGAAAGAAATTTACTTTTGTGTTAATTGGTTTTCTACAATCGATTATTGTTACACTAGGTGATCTTTTCTTAATTCAAGTAGAGATTGTTAATCCAGTTTGGTTCGTTATTTTCGGGTTATTTGCTAGCTTTATTTTTATGACAGTTATTTACACATTCGTATCTATTTTCGGAGATGTCGGTAAAGCTGCGGCGATTATACTTCTTGTACTTCAAATAGCCGGTTCTGGCGGAACATATCCCGTTGTCCTTTTACCTAAGTTTTTCCAAATGATTAGCCCATTTTTACCTTTCACGTATGCGATTGGCCTCATGCGTGAGGCGGTCGGTGGTATTATTTGGAGCAATGCGTTAACAGATGTATTGATGCTCGCGCTATTTGGCGTTATAGCGATTATATTTGGTGCCTTATTAAAGGGACCGATCAATGCGCACACGAATAAGTTAGTTAAAAAATCAAAAGAATCCGGTGTTTTTCATTAAACATTACTTTCCCTTGCTCGATTTTTTGAAGAGCAAGGGAAAATTTTTTTATTGATTTTTTCCATGATGATAAGAAAAAACAAATTCGTTGCCACATTAACTTGACATTTTAGAACATTTAACATTATTATATGTAAAAATATACAAGATAATGTATATCTGTCTAAACTGTATAAAGAGGAGGGACTGAACGAAGCAGTAATAAGTTAGGTTTATGTGAAGAGTAGCTTGGACAGAAGAAGTTGATCTATTGACTGCTTGCAACACCGATATTAGCTTATGCTGGAATTTCTATTGGACGCCCATGGACATATTTTGTAAAATTTGGCTGGAAAACAATCGTTGTTGGAATGTGTGTACTTATCGGAACATATTTAGGATTAGCGATTGTTGCGGAAGATATTTTACATTTTCAAGCAATTACTTAAAAGCGTGTTTTGTAAACATAAATATGCCATAACATATGTTAATAAAGTCGGGAGGAGACAAAATGATTGTTCCGAAAATTTGCGTGATTGGTAGCATTAATATGGATGTAACCATTACGACAGACACGGTCCCAAAGCAAGGAGAGACAGTTATCGGAAAAGATGTAGCAACATTTCCCGGTGGAAAAGGAGCTAATCAAGCTGTAGCAGCAGCAAGACTCGGTGCCAATGTTTCCATGATCGGTTCTGTTGGAAATGATGCCTTTGGTGACTCGCTTATAGGGCATTTAAAAAGGGAAAATATTCATATCGAAGGTATTGTGCAAACAAAACAAAAAGCAACAGGTGTAGCTAATATTATTTTATCACAACATGATAACCGTATTATCGTTGCACCGGGGGCTAATGATTTTGTCACCCCTGAGATCGTCAAGCAACATCAACATTTAATAAAAAATAGTGATGTCGTTTTATTGCAATTTGAAATTCCGATGGAAACTGTTCTTTACACCGTTAAGTTAGCCCATCAGCTAGGGGTTAAGGTCATTGTGAATCCTGCACCTTTTCAAGAAATATCTAAACATATGTACGAACACGTCACGTATTTTACGCCAAATGAAATAGAAGAACGTGCCATGCAACAAGATGATTTCTTTGTGACATTTCAAAATAAAATAATCGTTACGTTAGGAAAAGAAGGTGTTGCCTATTATAACGAACGAGGTCAGAAGCGAATGATTTCAGCCCATCAGGTGAATGTCGTAGATACAACGGGAGCCGGGGATACTTTTAATGGAGCACTTGCAACGGAAATTGCTCGTGGAAGAAAAATGTACGATGCGATAACATTAGCAAATGCAGCTGCAGCTCTTTCCATAACAAAAAATGGTGCGCAAACTGGAATGCCAGCGAAAGAAGAAGTCAAGCAGTTTTTAATTGAAAGAATTTCATAGTAAGTCCTTATCGCAATCTCTATTAAGGATAATCTTAATAGAGATTTGTATGAACAATTAATAATGGTAGTCTACATGATATAGGATTTTAAAAACATATAAAACAACTTAAAATTACAGAAAAAACATAAAGCATGTAGTAGGAGGGTTACAATGTTTCGTATACTTAAAATTGGTAGCGCTTTTATTGGGGTTATTGTAGGTGCTGGATTTGCATCAGGACAAGAAATTTTGCAATATTTCACGAGTTTCGGTTATCTAGGTATCTTAGGTGCGATTGTTTCAACAGTTTTGTTTGCATACTTAGGTATGACCTTAATGAAGTTAGGCAGTAGATTACAAGTAACGTCACATAAAAAGGCGATTTATGCAATTAGCGGGCGTTTTTTAGGTGTCATTGTTGATATCGTTATTATCTTTACATTGTTTGGTGTTGGTGTTGTAATGATCGCAGGTGCTGGATCAACGGTTAATCAACAGTTCGGCCTTCCAATTTTTGCTGGAAGTGCGATTATGACAATACTCGTCATCTTATCCATGATGTTAAAGTTAGATAAAGTTATTAGTGTTATTGCAAGTATTACACCGTTTTTATTAATTTTTATTGTCATCATTTCAATCTATAGTATGTTTACAATGGATTTATCTTTTGCTGAATTAAAACCAATTGCTTTAAGTCAAGAAAAAACTTTTCCAAATTGGTTCATCTCAGCAGTAAACTATGTTTCTTTTAATATAGCAGTCGGAGCAGGCATGTCGCTTGTAACCGGTGGAGCGGAAAAGGATGAGCGAATTGCAGCAATCGGTGGTTTAATCGGAGGGCTCGGTATTGGTGTGATGATTACATTAGCTTATCTAGCCATTTTTTCTCAAGTTAATATCGTTGCTACTTATGATTTACCTTTGTTAAAAATAGTCGAAGATATTTCACCCATCCTTTCTTTTATAATGTCAATGGTTTTATTTGGGATGATTTTTAATACGGCACTTGGTATGTTTTATGGTTTCGTTGCACGCTTTTTTCAAATGGGAACGAGAGCTTCACATATCGCGACAGTCGTTACACTTATTTTCGGTTTTATGGCTAGTTTTCTTGGATTTACAACATTAGTTTCAAAAGTTTACTCAATTATTGGGTATTTAGGATTTTTCTTAATCATTGCATTAATTTATGCACCGTTTCGTATGACTGACATTAAGGATGGTGCTGCATAATTGATACTTTTTATAATTAATTGTTTACAAGATTTTAGAAATTGCGCGTCCGGCAACAAGGCCAGTATATAAACAGCCACCAAGAAAGGTTCCCTCTAAAGAGCGGTAGCCGTGGATTCCACCAAAGCCGGAAGCTTCACCTGCTGCATAAAGGCCAGGGATCGGTTCGCCAATTTTATTAAGAACTTGTGCAGATAAATTTGTTTGTAACCCCCCAAGTGTCTTACGACTTAAAATATTAAGTCGTACGGCTATTAATGGACCATATCTAGCGTCAAGTATTTTATGTGGTTTAGCAACTCTTATAAGTTTATCACCGATATAGTGACGCGCACCTCGCAATGCCGTTATTTGTAAGTCCTTGGTGAATGTATTTTCAATATCGCGGTCACGAGCTTTGATTTGGCGCTTAATGTGCGCGGGATTTAATAAATTTCTTTCAGTTAATTTATTCATATTCTCGACTAAATCGTCTATTGAATTGGCGATAATAAAATCTTCACCATAATCCATAAAAGCTTGAACAGGTTTAGGGGCACCAGATTTTAGACGCCCTAGAACTTGTAAAAAGCTTTTTCCGGTTAGATCAGGATTTTGTTCTGAACCAGATAAAGCAAACTCTTTTTCGATCATTCGCTCTGTTAATATAAACCAAGAATAGTCATAGCCCGTTTGTTGAATGGCTGCAAGCGTCCCGAGTGTGTCAAATCCTGGAAAGTTAGGGGCTGGCAATCTATTCCCTTCAGCATCGAACCATAGGGATGAAGGGCCAGGAAGAATTCGAATCCCGTGTTTTGGCCATATAGGATTCCAATTTTTAATACCTTCTGTATAATGCCACATTCGATCTCGATTGACGATGCGCGCGCCAACCTTTTCGGCAATTGCAAGCATACGCCCATCAACATGTGCTGGTACGCCAGATATCATTCGTTTTGGTGGCGGGCCTAATCTCTTAGGCCAATTTTTTCGAATAAGATCAAAGTTTCCACCAATCCCTCCACTCGAAATTAAAATAGCATCTGCTGTATATGTAAATTCGTCAATAACTTCTCGATTGCTTGCTTCCCCGCGTTTCGCTTGACTTTGCGCTAAAATGGATCCATGAACACCTTTTACTTGCTTATTTTCTTGAATGATTTGATCAACGCGATGTCTAGGTTTATATACGACACGGCCATTTTTAATATGTTCATGTAATCGCTTGATAAATGGCTCAACTAATCCTGGACCAGTTCCCCACGTAATGTGAAAGCGGGGAACGGAATTTCCGTGACCTTCTGCTAAATAGCCACCTCGTTCAGCCCAAGCGACAATTGGGAAAAATCGAACGCCCATATTGCGTAACCACTCACGCTTTTTTTGATAGGAAAATTCAATATATTTTTCTGCCCATTTTTTTCCCCAATAATCTTCATCTTCCTCACGGTCAAAGCTAGCAGTACCAAGCCAATCTTGCCAAGCTAGTTCTTTAGAATCTTTAATCCCCATCCAACGTTGTTCTGGGGAGTCGATTAAAAATAAGCCACCAAAAGACCACCAAGCTTGCCCGCCAAGTGAGTTTCTAGGTTCTTGATCAAGCAATAAAACTTTTTTTCCTTGATCTGCTAGTTCATTGGTTGCTGTTAAACCAGCTAAACCTGCACCAACGACGATTACGTTATATGTCAATCTAGAATCACCACTTTCTTAAGGTTATATCATGGCATTTCCTTTTTTAGTGAAAAGTTATGCTTTCATTAAAATAGACTTGTCGAGATGTTGAACGTTATTTATGCCTGATAAACCTAATGTTAAATCTAAATCAGCGAGTAAATGTTGTAAAACTGTTTTAACACCACTTTCGCCGGCAACAGCAAGCCCATATGCGTAAGGGCGACCGATGAGCACCCCCTTTGCACCAAGAGCCATTGCTTTAATAATGTCAGAGCCACGTCTAATACCGCTATCCATTAATAATGGTATTTTGTCTTGAATGATGTCGCTAATATGTGATAAAGCGTCAAGCGCACTTAATGATCCATCGACTTGACGGCCACCATGGTTAGAAACAATAATTCCATCGACGTCATATTCAAGAGCTTTTTTAGCATCTTCGGGATGCATGATACCTTTTAAAATAATCGGCAGATTTGTATGTTTTCGGATAAAAGCTAGATCATCCCATGTTAGCCCTGGGTTACCGAAAATATTTGCCCAATGAAGGATTGCTGCTGTCGGGTCCTCCTCAGGCGATTGATCCAATTTTTTTAAAAATGTTGAATCTGTGAAATAATTGCCAACACCTTCTCCAATTAGAAAAGGAAGATAAACATTTTTTAAATCATATTCACGCCAAGCCATCATAGGTGTATCCAAAGTAACAACAATTGCTGTATGCCCGGATTTTTCTGCTCGTTTAAGAAAACTAGCTGTAACATCATAATCTTTACTCCAATAAAGTTGAAACCAACGCGGGCTATTCCCCATTACTTTAGCGATCTCCTCCATTGGAATTGTAGAGGCAGAACTAGTTATGTATGGTATGCCTAACTTTGCAGCAGCCTTAGCAGAAGCGATTTCTCCATCAGGATGAATAATCGACTGTACACCAATTGGAGCTATGAATATAGGAGAAAGAAAATCTTGTTCGAACATTTTAATAGATAGATTACGCTCTTTTACATTTCGTAACATTTTAGGCATGATCTTCCATTTATCGAAGGCATCTATATTAGCCTCCATTGTACGATGTCCTCCAGCACCTCCGGCGATATAATAATATGGACCATCGTCTAATTTTTCACGGGCAATTCTTTCCCATTCTTCGTATATAACAGGTAAACGGTTCGGATCGGGATTTTGCATTGTTAAATAAATGTTATATTGGGTTTTACTTCCTATATTTTTCATTTATGATCTCACCTTCAATTTTCAGAATATGATACGATATCACTTAATAAATAGTATATAATTATCGAATAATTAGGTCAATAAAATTTATTAAAAATTTACAATCTATATGATAGAGTATATTGTAAGCTTTATAAAATAATTAAAGGATGACTAAATATGTCACAGACTAAAATAGATCGAAGAAATAATCGAGCGAGATATTATCGTGGGAAAATTTTACAAGCTGCAAGAAAAGAGTTTTTAGAAAATGGTTTTAAAAATACGACGATCGTTAATATAGCAAAGCGAGCAAACGTTGGATATGGCACTGTGTATAATCATTTTCCAAATGGTAAAGAAGATGTGTTTTTTACCATCGTGAAGGAACCGATTAATTTATTTATTTCAATAGCAAACAATAAGTATATTGTTGAATCTAAGGAAGAAGCTTATCGATTTATACTAAAAAATATCGAGAGTCTTGTTGAGATTGCACTTAAACATAAAAAGCTTTTACAAGTTTTTCATGAATCTATTTGGTTATCATCAAAAATTTACTATGAATGGAAAGAAATTAGTCAGCGCTTCATACATCGTATTGCACAAAATGTTTCTTGCGCGATTGAGAAAAAATTAGCAAGAAATAGTAATTATAATGTTGAAATTGTTGCTAGTGTACTGTTTTATACGGTTGAAAATAATTTATGGGATTTGATCCTGGATGAAACAAGTATTTCTCCGCAAACAATGGCAAAAAATATTGCTGAAGTTTACACACATGGATTGTATAAATAATATCTTTTAATAACTAATGAAGAGGCGTATGCATACGATGGAGAAGATCATTTTCTAAGGGGTCATTAAAAATGGTACAATTTGCAATGTTTAGTGGTCGTGTCGTGGCTATACAAGATATTCATTTTGGTGAATACCGTGAAGGATGTACGAAGATTATATCTTTACAAAATGAAGCCGGTGCGCAAGTCAATTTTATTCTCACACCTAGCACTTATGTTGTCAATCAAGCGATGATTAAGATTGGAGATATGGTGACCGGATATTATGATGCCCACGCGCCTGCTGTAATGATCTATCCGCCTCAATATATCGCCCTCGTAATGGTTAAGGAAGGAATGCGTGATTACGTGAAGGTAAGCTACTTTAACCGTGATCTTATGAGTCAAGACGGGCAACTTATTTTGCATATTCAACCTTCTACAAAAGTAATAACAACAAATGGGCAAATATTTTCACATAGTTTAAATGACCGAGACCTCATTGTTATTTATAGTCATTCAACAAAAAGTATTCCAGCACAAACAACACCTAAGGAAGTTATTGTTTTATGTTAAAAAGAACCTCTGAAGATTTAGAGGTTCTTTTTTAGCGATTGTTTATAATTGTTTTGTTGAGATAAATGTTGAACCAGTAACGCTAAACATTAATTGTTGGCATACATTGATACAGTCATAAAACATCTTAATTTCTATCCTTCAGGTAAAAAGTCTATTTTTAATTCATGTAAAATATCAGTGAGCCGTTTTTTTGCTTGATGAAATGCTTCTTTTTTGTTCTTGCCAAAACCGTAGCCAACTGTTATCCCTTCTATTTCAAAGTTTAAAATTGTTTGCCAAACGTCTATTTTTTCCATTTGTTGAGCATAAATAATTAATGATTCATTAGGGTCTAGTGTGTTCGAATGAAGTTGTTTATTTTGTATAAATTGTTTAATCGTATGCTTTTTCAATGGTGTTGTAAAGTTTGAATAATGAAAAATGAAGCAAGTATACATATAAAACACCTCATAACCGTTCTATATACGTATATTTTACAATATGTTCCTATAAAGAACAAGTCATTATATAAACGACTGTTATTCTTATGATAGCCTAAAATTACATCCTGGAAACATATAATTAGTAGATATTGAAATTAAAATAAGAGTGTGATTAGTAGTGGATGTTGAACAAATTTCGCAAAATATTAAATTTTTTCGGGAGCAACACAATTTAACCCAACAACAATTAGCTGATCAATTACAAATGTCCCGGTCTGTTGTTGCTAAATGGGAAAACGAATTAGTTGTTCCAGATATTTTGTCCTTATTAAAATTAAGTCATATATTTCAAATATCTCTTGACCATCTTGTAGGGAATAAAATCTTTCATCAAGATGTCATTAAAGAATTTAAGTATATTTATCAAACAGAACAAAAATCTATTGAAGATGAAATGATTGAGCTTACTGAATATATCATGATGAACCCGTCTTTAAAAGAAACATTACAACAGTTAAAAACGTTACCTATACGAAAGCAACAATCTATTCAACGCATTGTCAATCAATTGCTTAAAGAGTACGAACATATATGATTGTCTAGAATATAAGTTAAATATAAAAAACGGCTTCTCTTTCAAGAAGCCGTTTTTTATTAACTAAAGCGCTGTTTTTTGTTACGTTTTCCTAAACTATCTTCTATTGTTCCTTCATCCATTTTTGCTCTTTCTTTTGTTAATATGTTTAGAGCTTCCTCTTTTGATACTGTAGATGCTGGTGTTATGAGCGAAACTATAACACCTAATACAAGTGCACCTAAAATAGATGGAATAATTGGATTTCCCCAAAAGCTAGATAGAGAATCATTCAGCATAATAATAAATGAAATGATGGATCCGCCAATAATACTTGCTAAACCACCTTGCCAATTTGCCCGACCCCAAAATTTACCTAACAAAGCAGCGACGAGCAAACCTGACATGACAGTTGAAATAAAGTTGGAAATATAGTCGATAATATTTGTTGCGCCTAAGGTAAGAATTAATGCAAAAATTAAAATGGCGATTAATGATACTCGCGAATACAGAACCATTTTTTCCTTTTCTGGGACTTTGCCGGTAAAAACTTGGTAAACGTCACGAAGCAAAATGGTTACACCAACGATATAATCTGAGCTACCTGATGATAATGTGGCACTTAAACCGGCAATCAGTATAATGGCACCAATCCATAATGGAAAAACTTCAGTTGCCAAGTATGGAAAAGCGAACCCATCGTCAATATTTGGATTTAAAATTTTCGCAGACATACCAGCAATAGCTGGAAATACAGAAAATAGAGCAATTAAAATACCTGTGATGTAAAAAGACTTTTTGACAGTGTCTATATTTTTTCCGGAATAAATACGGTGTCGATATGAAGGTGTTGCCATTACCCCAACTGCTGTTACGATTGCTAAAGATATAGCAGGGAGTGCACCCATTTGTTCATAACCAAATAATGAAGTCATGTCACTAGGCAATTGTTGTGATAATCCAGAAAAGCCCCCGATTTCAACAAGCGATAGTATTGTCAAGAGGAGAAAGCCAGCGAATAAAATAATTCCTAAAATAACATCTGTAATAACGACTGTCATATATCCCCCGATAATTGTAAAGATTGTAAAGCCTAATCCGACGATAATTTTAGATATTACAGGATTTAAACCTGTTACCCATGATAAATAAAGACTACCTCCAATAATATGTGCTCCAAGCCAACCGATCGATGCAACAAATAGCAAAATAGAAGTTGCCCCTTTAATAAATTTATTAGCACCGTAATAGTAGCTTAGTTCTTCAGAGAAAGTCATGAATTTGAATTTTCTCACATCAGCAAATAACACGACTAATAAAAAGATACCCAACGCACTCCCGATGCCGTATAAAGCACCACCCCAGCCGTTAGTGAAAGAAAATTGAACAGCTCCCATACTTGAGCCTGTCCCAACTAATGTTGCAAGTGTTGTTCCGATGAGTAAAAATGGTGAAAGATTTCTTCCACCCATTAAAAAGTCTTCACCATCTTGAACAGTGCGTGACACAATAATGCCAACGCCAATCATAACACATATGAAAAGAAGAAAAATAATCAAAAAAGCTAATTGATTACTGCTCATTGATTATCCCTCCACTTATTATTTGTGTTATGACTACAGTGCAAAAACATCATACAAATAAAATTGGTAAAGGATGCAATGAAATCTTTTGGTTGCATTTGAGAGAAGATTATAAGTTTTAAGGGGCGAAAGGAAGCATTATTTTGCAAAAGGTATTATAACAAGAATTAATAATTTGTAAAGACTAAAAAATTGTCATTAATTTTCTGAAAATGAGCTATTTATAAATTTATGCAAAATCGTTATGCTTACATAGATGAAAATGAAAAAGCACACTTTTTGTTTAGCAAATTTAACGACGTTATAATATACCTGTGCGCGTATTGGTATAATGTTTTATCATTATAAGTGTAAAATAGATCAAACAAAGGAGAGTACGTATACAAATGGACACATATATAAATGATAAAATGTCTCGACAAACGTTATATCAAAAAACATTAAAAGTTGTCGTTTTTGCACAAATTTTAGGAGGTGCAGGACTGGCGGCGGGGATTACTGTCGGTGCTCTTATCGCGCAAGATATGCTTGGAACAGAGCGTTTTGCAGGTTTGCCCACCGCTTTATTCACGTTAGGATCGGCATTATCTGCTTATTCAGTTGGCAGATTATCGCAACGATATGGAAGGCGATTGGGTTTATCTATAGGTTTTATTGCTGGTGGTCTTGGGGCAGTAGGTGTTATATTGGCAACCATTTATGATCATGTGTTCGCCTTATTTCTGTCACTGTTTATTTATGGAGCTGGAACATCAACGAATTTACAAGCACGTTATGCCGGATCAGATTTAGCTACTGAGAAACAACGTGGAATGGCGGTAAGTGTAGCAATGGTGTCTACAACATTAGGAGCTGTTGCTGGGCCAAATCTTGTCACACCTTTGGGGTACTTTGCAAGGATGATAGGTGTTCCAGAGCTTGCAGGTCCGTTCATTTTAGCGGCTGTTGCATATTTAGCAGCTGGCCTTATATTATTTATTTTTTTACGACCTGATCCGTTACTTGTTGCGCAACAAATAGCTATAGAAGAAAAAGATAGTGTCCCTGAAGAAATACAAGTAAAAACGATTGACCGTATCGGTGTGATCGTCGGAGCGCTTGTACTCATACTTTCACATGTTATTATGGTTGCGATTATGACAATGACGCCTGTCCATATGCAAGATCATGGTACAGGATTAACTGCTGTTGGTGTCGTTATCGGTCTTCATGTTGCCGCGATGTATCTTCCTTCACTAGGAACAGGTTTGCTCGTTGATAAAATTGGACGCACGGCGATGGTTATTGCATCAGCTGTAACATTAGCAGTTTCTGGTTTAATGGCTGCTTTTGTACCTGGTGATTCATTCACATGGTTGGCGATTGCCCTTATTTTGCTTGGACTTGGTTGGAACTTTGGTCTTATTAGCGGTACAGCCATTATTATTGATTCTACAACATTAACAACACGAGCCAAGACGCAAGGTTCTGTCGATGTATGGATAGCGATTAGCGGTACAGTTGGCAGCTTGCTTTCAGGAGTTATTGTTGCTCGTTCTAGTTATGCCTTTTTAAGCATGCTGGGAACATATTTAGGGCTTTTACTCATTCCTTTAATCATTTGGTCTCGTTATAAAAAAAAATGAACTGAATGACATAAAGCGATTCGATATTTATTTGAATCGCTTTTTATAATAACAGTATTTTCTAATGGTCTTGCAATATTTATGTTAAACTAAAAGTAAATTCCTTAGAAAGGACGCGTGATTCTGCTATGTTAAAAGTCGATGATACGGCACTGATGCTCATTGATTATCAAGAAAAACTTGCACAAGTCATGCATGAGCGAGAGTCACTACAGCAAAAAATGGTGCAATTAGTTAAAGGGATGCAATTGTTACAAATACCTATCGTTTGGCTTGAACAATATCCAAAAGGGTTAGGGAGAACGGTTCAGAACGTTAAACATCTTCTTGATTCAAAACAAGAAGCTGTTTCAAAAATGGAATTTAGTGTCTGTGACTCATCAAATGTCCAGGCAAAGTTAGATGAACTAGGAAAGGATACTTATCTCATCGCTGGGATTGAAGCGCATATTTGTGTTTATCAAACAGTGCAGCAGTTAATTGAGCAAGGAAAACATGTAGAGTATATCCAAGATGCTATCTCCTCTAGAACAGCTGAAAACAAACAAATAGCGATGCAAAAAATGAATTTACTTGGAGCATATCCATCCTCGGTAGAAATGGCTTTGTTTGAATTAATAAAAACAGCAGAACATCCGAAGTTTAAGGATATTAGCCAGCTTATTAAATAAACTATTACAAAAAAACAGGGGCATTCGTTAGCCCCTTTAGTAAGCTTTTTTCCTTGAAAGAGATCTCCAAATGAGGGAAATGCCGATGAGTAGTAAGATGCTTGCAATGAACAATACTTCTGTGGCAAACGGAACAAAAGAAGTTTCAAGCCAAGTGCTTAACCCCATTAAAAATAAAAATCCTTCATTAAGTATAAATCCAATAAAAAATATGACAAAACCTACAAAGACGATATCGCGGTTAGCATCAATTAAATGAACCATTAAAAACTGAGTTAATATAAACAAACTGACAAAGCCGAGTAATGTTAAATGGAGATAGCCGATTATAACACTTCTTGTATCAAAAACTAAGTTTGCTAACATTGGCGAAATGAGTCCAAGTTCCATGACACTCTTAGTGATAAGTAGTAAAAATGTACTTATTAAATTAATGCGTGTAAGATTTGTAAAGGTATATTTCATCGATGGCCATACGTTTTTAAAAGATAAGATGATGGTCACCACACCGATCCATTGGCCGAGGCTTCCTATTGTAGCGACTATTTTGATGACATTCCCTACACCTGCCCATAAAATAGCTGAAGTATACCATGGAAATAAGGATATAAAATAAATCCAAAATCCATATTTACTAAAGGTTGATGAGACGATAATATTATTATGATGAAGAATCGTAAGAAAAATTCCGATTAAAAATAAGAAGAGCCAACCGTTGTATTGAAAATGTAAAAAGAAATAAATACTCATATCAAAAAAAGGTGAATCCCGGAGTCCTGTCGCACCAAAATATCCTAAAGCAAATGGCCCGAACGAGGAAATGATAAGTGCGATGAGTGATCCTTTTATAAATAGCTTTGCAACATTTGGGATAATGTGTTGAACTTGTAATTGTTTATAAATAAAATAGGCAACCCAATATTCGACAAATATATGTACTGTTGACATAATAATTGAATATGTGTCATAGCCTTCATGTAAAAAAGCGATAAACATCATAAAGGATACGATAAAAATCGTTATTGCTAAGATAATTCCATGTTTCTTTTGTTTAAGGTGTGGCCAAATAATTGTTAATAAAATTATAAATAGCCCAAAGAACGCCCAACCTAGAATAGCTATGTGTGAATGGGCATGTAATACATTGTCATAAATAAGCCATGATTGTTGCATGAGTGGTACAGCTCTCATCCAAACACCTGTTATAGCTGTTATGATCAAGAAAAAAAATGCAAAATGAACAAAGATTCTTGGCATCATTCGTCAGTCCTCCTAAGATGAACATCTATATTCATCATGAGTAAAATGGAGGACTAAAGCAATACTTTGTGAAAAATGTCAATAAATCATAACAAACGTGTGACAAATTAAGAGCAAATCCTCATATAAATATTCATCATTTTCTCTAAAGTTATGTTATAGTTAAGAACACTATTTATTTTTACCTGAAAAGTAAATTTATAAAAGCTATAAATGTACAACTTTTATATTGTTTTCTTTGTTATAGGAGTGTGATGACGATGAAAAGAAAAGACGTTATGAACATCGTTAAAAAAATATTACACGTTCAAGAAAACGATATAAAAGATATTAAAAGAACAGGTGGCATGACTAATTTTAATTTTCAAGTAACTGTAGGTGAACAAATATATATTGTACGCATCCCAGGCCGTGGAACTGATGAATTAGTTAATCGAGAAAATGAGCGTAAAAACTTATCGTTTGCAGCGTCTTTAGGGATTAATCCGAAACATATTTATTTTGATGTTACAAGCGGTACAAAAATCACGAAAAAAATAGAAAACGCGACTACATTAACACCTACCTTAGTCAAGAATCCTTCTATACAACAACTCGTCATCGATCTTTTTCAAACATTGCATTATGCTAAAACTTCGATGCAAAATGATTTTAAACTCTTTACTTTAATGAACCATTATGAGCGTTTAGTACAAAAGAAAAAGTCACTCATTTGGAAAGAATATGAGCCCTTTCAATCTGTCATTATTGATTTAAAACATTATTATTTAACAAATCGCCCATCCGAGTTAGCACCTTGTCATATTGATCCGAGTTATACGAACTTTATCATTGACGATAATCATCGCTTATTTCTCATTGATTGGGAATATAGTGGCATGTTTGATCCACTCTGGGATTTGACAGCGTTTTCTTTAGAATGTGGACTTACTGAGCGAGAAGAACAGCAATTTTTACGAGCTTATTTCAAAAGAGAAATGACAGAAAATGATGAAAAAATGATATTGTTGTATAAAATTTTTCAGGATTATCTTTGGAGTTTATGGACGTTTTATAAAGAGAGTCGTGGAAGCGAATTTGGCTCTTATGGATATATGCGCTTAAAACGAGTGAAAGAAAATATATCTCATTTTGTAAATATATACAAAAAAATACCAACCCCATATAAAATATAAGGAAAATTCAATGAAGGTCACATTGAGTGCGCAATGTGACCATACGTTATAAAATGTTTAATTTGATTTAGGAAAAAAATTATTTTCATCATATTCATGATAAGAAGAATGAAATAGATGACAAAAAACGAAGAGAGTGTTATGAAAGAAATTTATCATGAGTGGCAGATATGCTATTTATTTTCAAACGTATTAAATAGATATGTCCACTGTGATGTATCATTCAGTTGATCGATATTAACTTCAATACCTCCACCTAAATAAACTTTTTCCCCATCAACTGAAAGAACCATCGTTTGATATTTCTCATGATGGTGATTCATTTGAAACACATCTCCGATTTTCGGTGTATACGTATCGATAGAAAATTTATCATCTTGTGCTTCTTCATATTCTTCGGGTGTTTCTCCATCTAGTTGTTGCCAGTCAATTTTAGTAGCACCTTCCAACAATTCAGGAACCATTACCCAATATTCATGATGTTTAATCCCGTTTGATTTATTACTAATAATGCCGTATGATTCAATGGATGCAACCATCTCAATCGCATGAAGATAATGGCTATCGATGGAATCAGGCTTTGGATTAGTGACTAAAATATAATCACCGATATTAGCTCTTTTATTTTTATCGAGCGTGTAGCGTTTATGAAAACATATAAAGCTATCCAAATGTTTCGGTTGATAAAAGTCAATATCACGCGCGCGTACAAGCTGTTGTTTGTAATCTCTAAGACGAATTAGATGAACGGATCTTCTGAAAAATGGTTTAATGGCATATACTTTATGCAATTGATTGTTATAGTAAACAAATTGCCCTTTTCTGACATTAAACAATTTCATCGCAAATCCCACCTTTGTTTACTATGTTTTTTGATCATATAATGATGATTATTTGTTATTTTGTTTCGTTAATGCTTTGTAAAAGGAAAAGGCCATTAATATGACAATTAATGAAAAGGGAAGTGCGGCAATTATTAACATATTTTGGAAGCCATCGATGCCACCAAAATATAAAACAATTGCAGCAATCGCCGATAAAACGAGTCCCCAAGTAATTTTTACCATATTTGTTGGATTTAGTTGTCCGTGGGTACTAAACATTCCAAGAACGAATGTAGCAGAATCAGCTGAAGTGATAAAAAATATAATAATTACAAAAATGGTAATAAAAGATAAGAATGAGCCGAGTGGATAATGCTCAAACATACCAAAAGTGACGGTTTCAGTCGCTAAATGAGATAATTTTGCGATATTATGTTGTTCAATATTTAGGGCAGATGTGCCAAAGACTGAGAAAAAAATAATTGTGACAAATGTCGGTGTTAATAAAACACCAGCTATAAATTGTTTAATTGTTCGACCTTTTGATACACGGGCAATAAACATGCCAACAAATGGTGACCAGGATATCCACCATGCCCAATAAAAAATTGTCCAATTATTTATCCATTCGCGTTTTAAATCATTGACAGGTTTCGTTTCCATACTCATATGGAGAAAATTTTGAAGATAATTACCTATAGTCGTTGTAAACATATTTAAAATGTAAACAGTAGGTCCAACAATAAACAATAAAATAATAAGCCCTGTTGCAAGATACATATTGATAGAACTTAAATATTTAATACCACGGCCAAGACCTGTTGAAGCAGATGTAATAAAGAGGGCAGTAGCAATGGCTAAAATAATTAATTGTAACCAAAAGGATGTTGGAACGTTAAATAAAAATGAAAGACCACTATTAATTTGTGCTGAACCAAATCCAAGGGTTGAAGCAACACCAACAATCGTGGCAAAAATGGCAAGTGTATCGACAATGTAGCCTAAAATACCACGCATGAGCTTTTTACCGAATAATGGTTCAAGCGTTGCACTCATGACACCAGGAGCATCGAGGCGAAATTTAAAAAAGGCAAGGATAAGGCCAACGATCGCATAAAGTCCCCAACCATGAAATCCCCAATGAAATGCAGCATATTGAAGTGACTCTACAATTGCTTGTTCAGATCCAACTTTTGCATTTGGTGTGCTGATAAAAGCATGAGAGATTGTCTCGGCTGTTGTGAAAAATACGAGTCCTATTCCCATACCAGCACTAAAAAGCATTGCAAACCAAGCAGATAAACTAAAATCGGGTTCATCATCTGACTTCCCTAACTTTATTTTACCATATTGTGAAAACATTAAAAACACACAAAGCCCAATCATTACAATAATTACGAGCATATAAAACCAACCGAATTTATTGCTAATGAAGTTTGTTACCGAAGCAGTTAATTGATTTAAATGTTCCGGTGCAAAGGATCCCCAAAGGACGATACTTGCACAAATGATGATGGCGTACCAAAATACACTTGTAATATGTTGCAATGAAATCCCCCCGACTTTTTTATATAGGATGAGTTGATTTGTTAAAATTATGCATACTTTTAAATACTTATTTTACGAATGACTAGGGGTATAAAATCTATTAAAAAATAGGAAGGAAATGAGTATATTAGCATGTAATATTATTTAGTAGATCGTTTCGTTATATAAGCACAATGTTCGTTTAAAGGTGATGAAGAAATATGTATTAAATGTGATTCTATGATATGGAAATATTTTTATAAATACGAGAGAGGATTGTAAATATCATATGAGTGAAGTCTAGTTATGTCACGTTTCAGACTTACATGAGATAAGTTAGATAAATTAATTTGCTAAGTGTTAAAAATCTTGTAATGATCAGGAGGAATTAGTTTGCTACACCATAACACATTGATATTTATATTGCTCCAACATCGATGGACATTGTGGCTAATAATATTATTAATTACTGTTCTATGGGGATATGCTTGGGTGCTAATGAAATTAGCACTTGTTTACATGGGTCCGTTTACCTTTTCATCTTTACGTTTTATATCTGGATCATTAACGATGCTCTTTGTAATTTGGGTCGTTAAACCGGACTTACCTTCTAAACATGACTGGAAACATCTAATCATTGTCGGTATTTTACAAACATCTGTCGTTTTTTTAATTGTTATGCATGGCCTTAGATTCGTCGATGCTGGAAAATCGTCCGTTCTCCTTTATTCAATGCCGATATGGTCAAGTTTGCTTGCTTCCAAATTTCTTCAAGAAAAAGTGACTTTAACTAAATTGTTCGGGCTTATAACAGGTATGATAGGTCTTTTAACGATTCTCGGTTGGGATATATGGTCAAAGCAATCAATTGATGTTATTGTTGGTGAATGTCTTATAATCATTGGGGCCATTTCCTGGGCAATAGCTAATATTTATTATCGTCGGACATTAAACCACGTTTCACTTATTCAAGCAAGTACGTGGCAAATGGTGTTTGGTACGATAGGGATGATATTCGTTACTTTGTTTATGGAGTGGGGCGAACCAGTTACATTCAATATAAAAAGTATTTTTTACATATTGTTTACGGGCGTGTTTGGATCTGCCCTTTGTTTTACGGCTTGGTTTTTAATCCTTCGCTTAATCGATATGGTTACAGCGACATTATCGACGTTACTCGTGCCTATTTTTGGATTATTATTTAGTTTTATGATATTAGATGAAAAATTGTCACTAAGTATACTCGTTGGAACGGCTTTAATCATCACCGGTATTGTCATGGCACAAATACCAAATAAGCTCAATTGAAGTATTTTGTAGCAAACGAGTTTTTATATGTTTCTAGTTAAGGTATAAAAAACACCCTTATGAAAATGTTAAGGGTGTTATGACAGAACTTCAGACCGAAGAATAAATGTTTTATCTTTCGTGCTTTCAAGGGAAAAGGAGTTGCCGATCCCATCACAAACATCGATAATTAGTTGTAAATGAAGCCAATAATCGATATTTGAATGGTGCATATAATACGGGATGCCAACGACTTCTCCAACTTGATCATATTGACTACCGACATAAAAGTCGTCTGCTGGCATACACATAGGGGAGGTCCCCTCACAGCAACCTTCTGAATGAACAAATATAAGGTTGCCGTGCTGGGCTTTCAATTGTTTAATTAAATCTTTAGCTGCATCTGTTACAGTTACTTGACTCATTTTAGTAAAATCCCATGGCTCCTTTATTGTAGCCAACGAGAAGATTTTTCGTTTGTTGATAGTCATCGAGCATCATCAAGTGGTTTTCACGGCCGAAACCTGATTGTTTATAACCACCAAAGGCTGCGTGTGCTGGATATTGGTGATACGTGTTTGTCCATACACGACCAGCTTTAATTGCACGTCCTGCACGGTAAGCTGTGTCATAATGACGTGACCATACCCCAGCCCCTAAACCATATGTTGTATCATTTGCAATTTCGATTGCTTCATCAAAGTCTTTAAACGTTGTGACAGATAAGACTGGACCGAAAATTTCTTCCTGGAAAATACGCATATCGTTTGTGCCTTTGAAAATCGTAGGTTCAACGTAATAACCTTCTGCTAAATCACCACTTAATTTATTTTGCTTTCCACCGATGAGTAATTCAGCACCTTCTTTTTTACCGATGTCAATATAAGAGAGAATTTTGTCCAATTGTTGTTGTGATGCTTGTGCACCCATCATGGTTTCGGTATCTAGAGGGTTGCCGATTTTAATGGATTTAACACGTGCCATAACTTTTTCCATGAATTTATCATAAATTGATTCATGAATTAATGCACGTGAAGGGCATGTACATACTTCACCGGAGTTAAGAGCAAACATAACGAATCCTTCGATTGCTTTATCTAAAAAGTCATCATCTTGATCCATGACGTCTTCGAAAAAGATGTTTGGAGATTTACCACCAAGTTCTAATGTAACAGGAATGATATTTTCAGTAGCATATTGCATAATGGAGCGACCAACACCTGTTGAACCTGTAAATGCTACTTTCGCAATGCGTGGATTTGATGCAAGTGGTTTTCCGACTTCTAAGCCTGTTCCTTGTACGATGTTTAAAACGCCTTTTGGTAGAATATCCTCGATGAGTTCAAGTAGTACAGAAATTGATGCAGGTGTTTGTTCAGCAGGTTTCATAACGATACAGTTTCCAGCAGCTAATGCAGGTGCCATTTTCCATGTAGCCATGAGAAGTGGGAAATTCCAAGGAATAATTTGTCCAACAACACCTAAAGGTTCCTTGAAATGATAGGCTACTGTATCTTGATCAATTTCACTAATGCCACCTTCTTGAGCACGAATAGCGCCTGCAAAATAACGGAAATGGTCAACAGCCAATGGTAAGTCTGCGTTTAATGTTTCGCGAATGGCTTTCCCATTATCCCATGTTTCGGCAACAGCAAGCATTTCTATGTTTTCTTCAATACGATCAGCAATTTTATTTAAAATTTGAGCTCTTTCAGCTACGGAAGTATTACCCCATGATTCTTTCACAGCATGGGCCGCATCGAGGGCAAGCTCAACGTCTTCAGCAGTTGAACGTGGAACGGATGTAAATACTTGACCTGTAACAGGTGAAATTACATCTAAATATTTTCCTTTTTTCGGAGGAACCCATTCTCCGCCAATAAAGTTTTCATATTGTTCTTTAAAATGAACTAAAGAATCCTCTGTATTTGGATTAGCGTAAATCATTTACTTATCCTCCTTCATTCACTTAAGGCTTTATTTGTTTGACAAATGTCGACAATTTGTCTTCCAACTTAATTATATGAGTTTATTTATCTATTAAGCAAAGAAGATGCTTATATAAATAGAATGATTGATCTATTTTAGCTCATCTAGGACCATTTTAAGGAAGATAATTAAATGATTATATATTCATATAAATAAGGCTTAATTGCATGAAACAACCTGTAAACCTACTTTTCTAGATAGGAGACGCGCTATGTGATCATTTGATGGAAAAATGACTCGATGACTGATCATTTACTTGCATTTATAAATAAGATCTGATACTTTTGTCATCATTATTTTTATCGATAAATGTTTATTCTGAGAACTTGCCAAGATGGCTGATGAACAATTTTAATTTGATTCCTTACTTGATATTTTTTCAATCAAATAAAATGCGCGTTGCGCTGATTGTCTAATGTGTTAGTTTGAACTATTTTTCAGTCTATCTAATTCATCAGGAATAATACGACTGACTAGGGTATTTAGCCTCGTACTTGCTTAATAAGGTGTGAATGAGAATGTTTGTATCAATTGAAATGTCCGTAACCTTTATTGAAAAACTTTTGTGGCTTGAAATGTTTCTTTTTTCGATTGAAAAGTAGCTTGTTTTGCTTTTTTCGTTTGCGCTTTTTGTTGTGTATGCATTTGTTCTTTACAATTTTTCGCATTTCTTTCCTGTTGCTTTAAGCTCATTGGAAGCATTATGAAAGAAATTATGAGCCCAATAATATTTTCTTTTTTATATAATTTTTCTTTAAATGCACGTTTTAATGTAGCAATATGTAAAACGATCATGCCGATTGGAAAAACTGGAAGTGTAATAAAGATCGACACCGATAAAAGGTAAAGAAAAAATGATTTGTAAAATGCCTGTTATTAATTTATATTTTTTTGTCTTCATTGTGCAATCACCGAATTGTTTATTGTATGAACGTTAATTTTATGGGCCATTGAATAGTTTACGTTTTACTTCAAGATTTTTAAATATAAATTATTTTCTTTTTTAATAGTATTTCTGAGATTTAAATTCTTAGTAACTGACTAAATTGACGATAGGTTAGTCAATAATAACACCTGAAAAGCTACCGCTTAAAACTTGTTTTTCATCTTGATTCATACATTGAAAAGTGGCTAATATTGATAAACGATTAGGCTTTGTTCGCTCTAGTTTTTCGATCGTTACTTCACAACGAATCGTATCACCTGTATAGACAGGTCGAAAAAATTCAAAATGCATTGTACGGGCGAGCACATTATAATCTCCACCTACTTTCGTTGGCAGCGTGGCTGTTAATAAACCTTGAACGACAAGTCGGTCAAGTTCATCTGAATAGACGTGATGGTCACCTTCATCTTTTGATACTTTCGTAAACAATAGAACATCTTCTTTTGTAAACGTTCGCTCAAATTGAATAATTTTTCCAGCGTGTATATCCACAAACAACACCTCTACGCTTTATTTGATAAAAATAGGGAACATAAAAGAGTTACCGACATTATACAATGTCGGTTTTTAGAAGTAAAAAGGCTCTTATGATGATTTAATTCCTAATAGACGTTGGTATTCTAAAGGTTTTTGAACAATATCGGCCAGCGTGTAATCATCTAACACACTCAAGTAAGCAGATAAAGCATGACTTAAAGCGTGTCTTAAACCACAAACAGGTGTGATGACACAAGGTGAGGGACCATTGCTGAAACAGGCGACAAGTTGAAAATCATCCTCTATGTTCCGGACAACTGTTCCAATATTAATATCATCAGGTGAAAGAGCTAATTGAATGCCACCACCTCTGCCACGAATGGTATCAATATAGCCAAGCATTCCTAGTTCATGAATCACTTTGCTTAAATGATGTTTGGAAATTCGGTAAGCTGTTGCAATTTCGTTAATATTTGATCGCTTACCTTTAGGCTTAGCAGCTAAATATATTAATACGCGTAGCGCATAATCTGTATAGTTTGTCATTCGCATGTATATCACCCAATTCATCATATCATGTTTTATTTATAAAAGGGTTTTAGAGAATTTTACCATTTATACTGTATTTATAGTAGTAAATATGACAGTTTTTTTACATATGGCGTAAAAGGGTTGTAGAGTGTTTAGTTTTGGTTTACGCTTAAATTAAAGATGCATCTTTAATACATCTTTAAAAGGAGCATAAAAAAATGACATTATCACAAAAAACTATTGATATCGTAAAATCAACTGTTCCCGCCCTTGAGGAAAATCGGGTAAACATTACATCTGTCTTTTACAAAAATATGTTTCATAACCATCCGGAACTATTGAATATTTTTAATCATGCTAACCAATCTAGAGGACAGCAACAACTTGCACTAGCAAATATGGTGTATGCTGCTGCAAAAAACATTGATCAATTGGAAAATATTATTTCCGAAGTCGTCCCTGTTGCTCATAAACATCGAGGGTTAGGAGTTAAAAAAGAACATTATCCAATCGTTGGTAAACATTTAATTGGTGCGATCAAAGAAGTGCTAGGTGATGCAGCTACTGATGAGGTAATCGACGCGTGGAAAGAAGCTTATGATGCTATCGCGAAAGTGTTCATCGATATGGAAGCAAACATGTATGAAGAAGCTGCTGATCAGCCTGGAGGATGGAAAGATTTCAAAGAATTTATCGTTGATCGTAAAGTTAAAGAAAGCGATGTTATTACTTCATTCTATTTAAAACCAAAAGACGGAGAGGTACTTCCACATTTTGAACCTGGCCAATATATAACAGTTCGTGTAAGCATTCCTGAAGATGAATATTTACACCTTCGTCAATATAGTTTATCTTGCGCCCCGGGTCAAGATTATTACCGTATTTCAGTGAAACGTGAAGCTGATCATGAACCATATGGAAAGGTATCTAACTATCTTCACGATTATGTAAACGAAGGCGATGCGATCGAAGTAAGTGCTCCAGCTGGGGATTTCACATTAAATATGGAAGAGGGAGAACCTGTCGCTTTAATTAGCGGGGGTGTAGGATTAACCCCAATGATGAGTATGTTAAATACGTTCGTTCAGGAAAAGTCTAGTCGCGATATTACATTTATCCATTCGGCAAGAAACGAAAAAGTCCATGCCTTCCGTGATGATGTGTATAAACTCACAGCTCAACTTGAAAATAGTCGATTTATATATGGATATTCAAATCCAGAAGCAACTGAAGGAGATCAGCATTTTACTGGACATATTACAAAGGAAATTTTACAACAGTACATTTCCAAAGATACAATTTGTTATGTATGTGGACCAGAACCATTTTTAGAACATGTGATTAAAATACTTTATGCACTAGGTCTTTCTAAAGATAATATCCGTTATGAATTCTTTGGTCCAGCTAGAGAATTAGAGGCGGAAAAAGTAGCCGTATAAATATAAAAGGCATGGGTAGATCAACCCCATGTTAGATTGATCATTTAGCATGGGGTTAACTTTTAGTAAATCACAATTTTTTTTGAATGTCATGTAAAAATTCTTCATTATTAACGATTTCTACGATAAAAGCATTCATATGAATTGGTAGAAAAAAAGAGTGCCAAGATGATAAGTCATCCATCAGTAGAATAATTTCATAAACATCATCATCTAACGTTTCAATATACATCGCTTGATTGGAGACAAATGCAGTTGATCCACCTTTTGCACCGATGGATTTATATGAGTCTTGATTTTCTTTTACCATCTTCATCGGCCATTCCATAATATCTCGAACCGTTTGAGAAATATTTTTCGGTAATTGATCTGATGCGATGATATGGAATAACTTACCGTATGTTGATGCGGGTGCTTTTGGTAATCGATCTGACCAAACACGCTGTTCTTTAACACTTAAGTCAAATCCATCGGCTAAAGCAACTTCTTCATTTTTCATTTTTTCACTTGCTGTAAGGGCGAGTTGTTTGTACTCTTCTTCAGGAACCTTGTATAATTCATCGATCCAGCTTGCATCTTCACTTTTATGTTTATGTTCTAAAGAAATAAACAAGGCACCGACGAGTGGATATATATCATCGTGGTCATCTAGTTTCAAGCTTTGCAAACGTTGATTAATATGTTCAATTCCTAAACGTTCGATTAAGTAATCGGTATTTGCATTAGAGCTAAATGTGATCATCCCTTTAGCAACATCATGTAAGGAAACAGTTTTATTAATGATTTTTTTCTCATCTTGCATATGATCAAGCCACTTTTTATGGGCCCCTCCATCTGTATTTTTAAAATAGTAACGATTTAACGTCTCTAAATGGATGCGCTCATTTTTATCTATATCATTATTTTCTACTTGATATGCATATTCAACCGCAATGACAGTTTTAACGACACTTGCAAGTGGCCGGGGAGTATCGGCTTCATAATCAACTAATGTCTCACCGTTACGTGCGACATAAAGCGATGAGTTTTCCGGATGTTTTGCTAAGTAGTTTAATATGTAATTAGGGTTAGTTTTAAACAATATGTATCCACTAATAATTAAGATAGCGATGGTTGATCCGTAAATGATGAGACGTCTTTTCGTATACGTTTTTCGGTCGAACAAGATAAAAAGCATGATACCTAGAATAATTGCAAATATAAATGAGACGATCTTAATATAAACTAAAATGATCATAAGTAGTACTATGATAATTGATTTTATAAATTGATAAACATTTCGTCTTGATCGTTGCTCTTTTTTAAGAAGCGGAAATCCCGAAAAGAAAATGATAGCAATAATACCAATCGAAGCATAAATGTTCATTATTTTCCTCCTGTTTATGATAAAAGTTTTATAAATAGTACTAGGCTTTATATTATGAATATTTATTCGATGGTAACATATTGCTCAGTTATTGTAGATATTTAATTTTTCGATGATCCATACATTTCCCGTAAATCTTTTTTCAACACTTTTCCGCTTGGATTTTTCGGTAGAGTATCTGTGAAATAGATGTACTTTGGCACCTTAAATGTCGATAATGCTCGTTTGCAAAATGTAATGACTTCTTCAGCAGAAATATCATATCCTTCCTTCGGTACAATAATGGAAGTAATCGCTTCTATCCAATAATCATCTGGGATACCAATGACAGCGACTTCGGATACCGCTTTCATCTGGTAAATAACTTCTTCTACTTCACGGCTTGATACATTGATGCCTCCTGTGTTGATAATATCTTTCTTTCGATCGACGACGGTGATATATCCTTCTTCATCCATAACGGCAAGATCACCGCTATGAAACCAACCGTTTTTAAAAGCTTCAGCCGTCTGTTTTGGATCATTTAAATAGCCAAGCATAGCGTGAGGTGTACGGTGGACAATTTCGCCGACCTCACCTCTTGGGACTTCTACTTGATTTTCATCAACGATTTTTGTTTCGACATGTAAAGTTGGTCTACCAGCAGAGCCAAGTTTTCTAAGTTGATCCTCAGGTTGTAGGGCAGTTGCCAACGGTGAAACTTCAGTTTGGCCGTAAAAATTCCAAAACTTTGCATTCGGCAGTCGATCTATTAGCTCTTTTAAAATCTCTCGTGGCATAATCGCCGCTCCATAGTAGCATTTTTCTAACGAATTTAAATGAAATTGATCAAATGTTGGATGACGTAATATAGCGATCCATACAGTAGGTGGGGCGAACAATTGATTTGCTTGGTGTTTTTCAATCGTTTGCATAATTGTTTCCGGATCAGCTGCATCTAAAATAATGCCACTTGCCCCCAAGTAAATGCTCGGACCTAAAAAAACGTGTAACTGAGCACTATGATAAAACGGAAGAGCATGTACGAGAACGTCTTCATGGCTCATATGCCCGTCAATGACACAACTAACATATTCATGAATGATACTTTTATGTGAAAGCATGACACCTTTTGGAGCTGCCTCTGTACCGCTTGTATATAAAACATGAGCTAAATCGTCATCGTATATCGTTATGTCTACAGGAGATTTAGGTTGATTATACTGAATGTTTGTAAGCATATTCCACTTTTCATGATTAACAGATTCGTCTGTTTCAATAACGTATCGATGTTCAATTGGTAAGTTTTTAGATGCTTCATCTAAGGTACGGATATATGTTTTTTCAGCAAATAGTCCAGCTACTTGAGCATGTTCTAAAATATACGAAATGTCGCCTTCCTTTAACATATAGTTGATTGGGATAAAAACAGCTCCAATTCTTGCCAGTGCGAACATGACGATGATGAAATCAAGATTATTTTTTGAAAGTAGTGCAAACCGATCTCCTTTTTTGACACCGTTATTTATTAACCCGTGTGCTGTTTGATTGACAAGATTATCAAGTTGTTGATAAGTAATTTTTCGTTGCTTGTATATAAAAGCAAGCTTGTCCGGATCACGTAAAGCGGATCGTGATAATAAATCACCAAGTGTGTTTCGACGTGCTCTTTGAATGGAAGCTTCTCTTTGATCTGTTGACATATGTGTCATATGTTTCCTCCTTTTAGTCGTTTATAGATAAGTATTAAATGTAAACACTTACATAAATTTTAGTATAATACAGAAAATTCAATAAAACAATTGCCATTTGTAAATACATATATTTCATTTCTTGGAATATCAAATGATATGTCAAGAAAGTAAAGGGGATTTATCGATAAAGATAAATATAATGACAATATAAAAGAGTTGCCCTATACTAGGACAACCCAATGTGGTAAATTACTGTAATCTTTCTTCAATCATTTGACATACTTCATCGGTTGAAGCTCCTTGAGCATTAATGACAGACCCTTCGGCAATGACATTAGCCATTCCCATCATATTTTCATCAACGCCTGATATAACCGCATAATCGCAGTTGCTTGCATCTTCTTCGTTGTGTAAATCGACAACTTCATGTCCCATATCTGTTAAGGCATCTTTAACATTTGTTAATGATGGTTCGACGCCAATTCTTGCCATATGTTTACCTCCTTTACGTATTCAAGTGTCTTGTTTATTTTTTCCAAATTGATATGTCGGTATACATGATGTAACAACTGTATACTTCATAAAATTATTATATATCACCTGATATAGAACTTTGGTTTAAAGAAGGGGAAACATATAGATTGTCGGAAGTACATATTGGCAATATGTGAATGAATTAAAATCTTAAAAGATAGTTGATAAGTCTTTAAAAAAAGCATTACATGTTCATTTGCTATATGTATATTTAAAGTATAGAAATATTGTATTTTATATATTTGTCAATCATTATTCTAATGAGTATATCAATTTATAAAAGTTTTATTTTATAAATTGTCACTATGTTGTGTGTAAGCGCTATAATTTTTAACGCTATGTGTAATGGATTTTAGTAAAAAATAAATATAATTAAGTTAATTCGGAAAAGTTTATCAATTCTATTTACAATGTACATGAAAAAATCATGATCTTAAAGGAGGATAATTATTGCGTCAATTAATTAAAAATGGAACGATTGTAACTGCAGTTGATGAATTTTTAGGCGATGTACTTATTGATGGTGAAAAAATCATAGCAGTTGGAAGAGATTTAGATGTATCGGTAGATAAGGTTATTGATGCTACTGGAAAATATGTTCTTCCAGGCGGTGTTGATCAGCACGTTCATTATTCCTTTGAATTTAAAGGAGAACGGGTAAGAGGATTTGAAACATCAAATGCTGCGATTGCAGGTGGTACGACGACTGTAGTTGAATTTGTTAACCAAGAGCAAGGTAAAGGAATGGCAGATACGATATTTGAATTAGATAAAAATGAAGTTTCGTACCAAGCGATGGTAGATTACGCTTATCATGCCGTTGTATGTGATCCAGTAGATCGTACATTTGAAGAAATTCCAGATTTGCCTAGTAGAGGTATTTCTACAGTTAAATTGTTTATGGCTTATAAAGGAATGCCGTTTCATAGTGATGATGAGGCGTTATATAAGGCTTTAAGAAAGGCGAAGGATGCAGGGATCACAGTTTTAGTTCATTGTGAAAATGGTGATGTGATTGATGTTCTTCAAAAGGAATTAGTTGCAGAAGGTAAAACCGAACCATATTATCATGCGGTATCAAGACCACCTCAAGTAGAACTTGAAGCAACACAACGTGCTATAAATCTTGCAACTATGGCAGAGTCACCTATTTATATCGTTCATGTAACAGATAAACGTGTAATGGAAGCGATTCGTTCCGCACAAAATGAAGGATTGCCAGTATACGGCGAAACGTGTGTTCAGTATTTGATGTTTGATAAAAATGATTTAGCTAAGCCTAATTTTGAAGGGGCAAAGTACGTGATGTCTCCGGCACTGCGCACAAAAAAAGATCAGGAAGCTTTATGGAAGGCTGTTGATAAAGGATGGCTAAATGCAATCAGTACTGATCATTGTGGTTTTGATTGGGCATCACAAAAACATATGGGTGCAGATAATTTTACAAATATTCCAAATGGTGCACCAGGTGTGGAAAACCGTTTAGGCGTACTATGGACGTATGGAGTGAATACAGGAAAGATTTCAAGACAAAGACTTGTTGATTTATTTGCAACAACGCCGGCCAAAAACATTGGATTAGACCATTGTAAAGGGCATATTGGAGTCGGTATGGACGCTGATATTGTTATATATAACCCTGGATCGTCATCAATTATTACGAATGAAAATAGTTTTCATGGAGTCGATTACAGTTGTTTTGAAGGATATAAGCAAGAAGGAGCTGTAGAAAAAGTATTCCTTCGTGGAAAATCTATGTATGAAAACGGTAAATTTGTCGGTAAAAAAGGCGATGGGAAATTTGTTCCTGCAAAACCATTTGCACTTAGTTTTGATGGTGTGAGAGCAGCAAAAGAATTAGAGGAAGTTTAAGATAGAAATTACCAAGAAAGGAGGTTCATCAATGGGTAATTTAATACATTTTCTAACAGATGAAGAATTGGAAAAAAACTTCGAAGAATCTAAACCTAGCTTTAATGCACAGGAAGCCTTAGATGAAGCTAACCGCTGTTTATATTGTTATGATGCACCTTGTATAGAAGCTTGTCCGACAGGAATTGATATTCCTACTTTTATTAAAAAGATTGCCTCTGGAAATTTAAAGGGATCAGCAAAGACCATTATGGAAGAGAATGCGATTGGAGCAAGTTGTGCACGTGTTTGTCCGACAGAGGAATTATGTGAAGGGGCTTGTGTTCTTAATTATACGACTAAGCCGATTATGATTGGCGATTTACAACGTTATGCAACAGATTGGGCCATTAAGAACGAACAATTATTGTTTAAGGCTGGTAAGAAAAAAGGAAAAAGAATTGCTATTGTCGGTAGTGGGCCAGCTGGATTGTCAACAGCGCGTGAATTAGGATTACTTGGCTATGATGTAACGGTTTTTGAAGCAAAGAGGGAAGCTGGCGGGTTAGATACACATGGTATTGTTCCATTTAGACTTCCTAAGGATATTTCATTATGGGAGGTGGAACAAGTTGAAAGCTTAGGCGTAGAGATTCGTACGAATACGGAAGTTGGAAAAGACATATCCGCAACAGACCTTATAAGTACTTACGATGCTGTCGTTCTTGCAGTGGGTATGTCAACTGTACCGATGTTAAATATTGAAGGAGAAGATTTAATGGGAATTTATGACGCCATTGAATTAATTGAAGAAACAAAACATGGAAATTATCCAACGGAGTTTGCCGGAAAACGTGTTGCTGTGATTGGAGCTGGAAATACAGCGATTGACGGAGCGACAACATCGGTAAGGCTTGGAGCGGATAATGTTAAGATCCTTTATCGACGAACAGAAGCAGAAATGACTGCCTATCCATTTGAATATGAATTCGCTAAACAAGATGGTGTTGAGTTTAGATGGTTAGTTGCTCCTAAGCGTTTCATTGGTGATGATAATGGTCATGTCAAACAGATCGAGTGTGTACGTATGGCATTAAGAGAATCGGAAACTGATGGGCGAGCGCGTCCCGTTGAAATAGAAGGGTCTGAGTTTTTAGTGGATGTTGACATAGTTGTAAAAGCGATCGGTCAAAAACGACACTATCCATTAATTGAAGAATTTAATCTTGATCATGATGACGGTGTTGTAAAAGTAGATCAAAAAACATATCTTACGTCCAACCCGAAAGTTTATGCTGCAGGTGATGTTATCTTTGAAAAAGGTATAGGTGAAGCAATGGCTGTATCTGCAGCACAAGAAGGAAAAGAGGTTGCTTACGCTATACATCAACGACTAAAACCGAACAAAGTGCAAGTATAAAAATTATATATTTCTAAGGGAGGATAAAGATGGCTGATCTTAGTATCAATTTTGCTGGAATTAAGTCCCCTAACCCGTACTGGCTAGCATCAGCGCCACCAACGAATACAGGTTATCAAGTGCAACGTGCCTTTGAAGCTGGCTGGGGTGGAGCTGTATGGAAAACGTTGTGTGAACCAATATTAAATGTCACTTCTCGATTCGGGGCGCACCATTTTAACGGACAGCGAGTAGCCGGATTTAATAATATTGAATTAGTTTCTGATCGTCCTATTGAAGATAATTTAAAAGAAATTTATGAGACGAAAAAACGTTTTCCGGACCGTGCTATTATCGCTTCAATTATGGTCGAACCGGAAAGGGATAAATTTCATGAAATTGTAAAAAGAGTCCAAGATGTAGGGGTAGATGGATTTGAATTAAATTTAGGGTGTCCACATGGGATGTCTGAACGTGGCATGGGCTCAGCCGTTGGACAACATCCCGACTTAGTAGAAAAATCAACCATGTATGCTAAGGAAGTTGCAGAGGTACCAGTCATAACAAAATTAACGCCAAATATTACAGATATAACTGCAACCGCAAAAGCCGCGGAGAGAGGTGGGGCAGATGCGGTAAGCATGATCAATACGATCAATAGTCTAATAGGTATAGATCTTGATACATGGAACCCAATACCTAATGTAAATGGAATGGGAGCTCATGGTGGATATGCTGGTCCAGCTGTTAAACCAATTGCTTTGAATATGGTCGGAGAATGTGCGCGACAACCAGATTTTAACATTCCTATTTCAGGAATGGGAGGCATTTCAAATTGGCAGGATGCCATTGAGTTTATGTTAATGGGTTCTGGAAGTGTGCAAATATGTACGGCAGCAATGCACCACGGATTTAGTATTATCGAAGATTTAACAGAAGGATTGAATAATTATTTAGATGAAAAAGGTATTTCTTCAGTCAAAGAACTTGTCGGACAATCGGTAGAAAAATATACCGACTGGAGTAATTTGGATTTAAATCATCGAGTCGTCGCTCGTATTAACACGGATATTTGTATTAATTGTAATAAATGTTATATTGCGTGCGAAGATACTGCCCATCAATGTATTGATATGCTAGTCGACGAACATGGAAATGAATATTTAGAGGTTAGAGAGGATGATTGTGTCGGATGTAATCTTTGCTCCATTGTTTGTCCAGTCGAAGGAGCAATCGATATGATTGATTTAGAACCGACGAAACCTCCCATGACATCATATGACAGGCAAGCTATTTTACAAATGTTAAATAATTAAAACTCATGTTTGTATATAACAAATAGTTGATAGAAAATCATTGAGTATTAATATCCAATTTATTTATAGCTTAGGGATTGATGTTTAATTCAGAAGATGTTGAATGTGAAAATGTAGACATAAGTCGTAATGTCATTCCTTATAAGGGGGGGTGGAGATTGCCAGATTACACAGTCTATTTGACCGAAAAGCAAAAGATTGATGATTTAATAAGTAAAGGATATAAAATCATCAGTGCCAAAAGTTCATTTGACGGAGATATCGTCGTATTTGAACATAAAAAATTAACACCCACTCAAGTAACTATAATAATAACAAATCCAGATAGCCGAAAATATTATACGAGTTTATATATAGAACACCTTAAAAAAGTGTCAAATAAATAAATCGTTTAGGAGGTGAGTATTATGGTAAAGCAAAAAGTGACGATTAATAGTGAGAGGCTTAAACAAACAATCGAAGAGTTTGCTAATTATGGTCGAACAAAAAATAATGGTGTAACACGGTTAGCATTATCTGAGATGGACCTTAGTGTAAGAAGTCATTTTCAGGCAGAATGTGAGGATCTCGGGATGACAGTTGTGTGTGACGATCTTGCTAATATGTACGCAACATTACCCGGAGAAGAAAATAATCAGCCACCGATTGTTTTAGGATCTCATTTGGATTCAGTAATAAAAGGAGGCCGGTTTGATGGAGCGCTTGGGGTCATAGCGGGATTGGAAGTTGTTCGAACAATTAAAGAACGCAATATTAAACCTAAAGTTCCTATTGTTGTTGCCAATATTACAAATGAAGAGGGTGCTCGATTTGCACCGGCCATGATGAGCTCTGGTATACTCTCTGGTCGCTTTGATCAAGCAACAATGATGCAGTCAACAGATGTTGATGGGATAACGTTTGAAGAAGCTCTTAAAAATAGTGGTTTTAAAGGGGGAAAGGAAAACCGATTAACAAACGCGGGTGCATTTTTAGAGTTACACATTGAACAAGGACCTGTTTTAGAAGCAGAGTCACTGGAAATAGGGGTCGTTGAAGGTGTCGTTGGCATGGTTAATTATGAAATTGAAGTTATTGGTGACTCTAATCATGCAGGTACAACACCGATGCATTTGCGTAAAGATGCGTTGTTTGCAACGAATAACCTTATTACAGAAATACGTGAGAAAATGTGTAAGTTAGATGATAAATTAGTGTATACGATTGGTCAAATCAATATAAATCCAAATATACATACCGTTATCCCGAATAACGTTGTATTCACAATTGAAGCAAGACACGAAGACTCTTTAACAATTAGGCAAGTAGAGGAAATTATTCAAGCACTACCAGAATCAAATAATAAAGAAAATTGTTATGTAAAAGTAACTAAACAATGGGATCGGGATACGGTGTGGTTTGATCAGAATATTGTAAATAAAGTTGAACAATCGACGAAAGATCTTGGTTATTCTTACAAAAAAATGGTAAGTGGAGCAGGGCATGATTCTCAATTTATCGCTACTTATATTCCAACAGCTATGATTTTTGTTCCAAGTGTTAATGGCAAAAGTCATTCAGAAGATGAATTAACACGATGGGAAGATTGTGAAAACGGCGTAAATGTTTTGTTACAAACAGTGCTAGATCTTGTAACGTAACAAAAAATGATAAGAAATGAAAATAGAAAAGATTTTATTACATTCAAAATAATGCAATCGTGAAAACATGGAAAGTAAAATGATCTGATGCTTTCCATGTTTTATATAATACCATTTAATATAAACAGTAGCTACCATATTTATTTTAAACTAACATATTTTAGAGCGTAAATAGAAAATTCAATCATTAGACGATTTTGTGGATGTGTAAAATCATCTTTTAATAAAGATTTTATTCGATTTAGTCGATGATATAGCGTTTGTCTTACGATATATAACTCTTTAGCAGTTTCGTTAATTGCACCTAAATTTTTAAAATAAATTTGTAATGTTTTGATTAATTCAGTTCCATTTTCCTCATCATATTTAATGAGTGGTTGTAAATAATCTAAAATTATTTCTTGTAAATCTTCTTTACTATTCATTTGGTCAATAATTCGATAAATAGCTAAATTTTTATAAAAAGGTCTGTCCAATCTTTCGATATTTTGTTGATAATGTAATGTTGATAGTGCAGTTTCATAACTTTGTGCTATATGTTCATAATTGGAAACTTTCCTTCCAAAACTAATCCATTGTAACTCATGATGAATCAGTGGATCGTTATTGTTTTTATAAACATTGTCTAAAACAATCTCCAATCGCCTAAAACAATCATTTGATTGTTGATTTATAAGTAGAAGAATATAAATATTTCTCGTATGATCTGTAACGGTAAATAATTGAAAACCATGCTTGTAAAGAATGGGTCGTAGAAGCATAAAAATAGCTGTTTCTGAAATATTGTTTTGATCTTTTGTTAATAAAGTATGTTGAATTGGTTTAACGGCGACGATAGCTTCCTTAAGTATGATTCCCGGCGCTTTTTGTTGCAGGGTAGATACAATTTCCTCATGATTTAATAATCCAGCTATAGCATTAATGATCCATTCGTTTTTTTCCATTTGTTGTGATTCTTTTTGATGATGGTGTTTCCAAAAATATTGATTAAGAATTTCTCCGCCTCGTTTAAGTGCTAATTTATCAAATTGAGTAACTTTATTTTTTTCTTCGATCAGATATAAGTGAGCGATGTGTTGATCGAGAAGTGAGATTGGCTGTGAGTAATATGATTGTTTATTATTTTTTTCGAGGTAATTAATCCACTTGTATTGTTTTTTTTTCGAAGGAGAGGGGAAAAAACGATATTGATCGTCATATTTTAGAGCAATCTGTTTTTCTGTTTCCTTATGTAAAACTTTTAGAAAATCCCCTATATTTCTATTAGAAATAAGTTTATTGTTTAATTGTTTGTGTAATTTTTCTAACCGCCACCAAATATGTTCACGATGTCCGATGATCAATTCGTGTATGTCTTTCGTTATATCTATGAAACGTACTTCTTCTGTAAATCCTATAATAGGAAAATTATGTTGATCGGCGAGTTCAAGCATTTTTTGTGGGAGATTCTTAACATGGATAACTAATTCAATACATAAGGCTGATGCTCCGTAATCTAACAGCTGTTGTAAATAAGATAAACTTTTATCTTCATCATCAGCCCATCCGAGTCCCGTTGTTAAAATTATTTCTTTACCGTTAAGAAGATGACCGAATTTTGCTATTTCAACAATATGTACCCATTCTACCTTCCGTTTAAGGCCTTTAGCACCTGCTAATATTTTTGATTTTTTAAAAAAAGGTCTTTTTAAAATATCGCTTACGTCTAAGGCCATAAAATCCCCTCCTATTTTATCTAGCAAAATGTAAATGTAAGCGGCAACATAATTTAACATTTTGGATAATTAAAAATATTTGTTCTTAATATAACATATAACTACAATATTTGGAAATTTAAACTGAAATGAGGTGAATAAATGTTTAATCTACCTGCTGAGACATTTTGGTTTATTGCTCCTTGGCCATTTATATGGTTAGTAACAGGAATCATTATGTATTTTGTGAATAAACGAAAAGATGAAATAGAGGATAAATATTATTCAACATTAGATGAAAAAAGGGGTGACTGAAGTGAATACTGACACGATTATTTTTATTATCTATTTATTAGTATTGTTATCGATTGGTTTATTTTTCTCCCGTAGAGCAGCTAGATCTGTTGATAGTTATTTGCTCGGTAATAGGGAAGTCGGACCAGCTGTCACTGCCTTAACAATGCAAAGTACATCAATGAGCGGATTTATGTTTCTTGGTGGTCCAGCAGAAGCTTTTCAACGTGGTTGGCATGCAATTTTTTATGGAATTGGAGATGCTGGTGGAAGCGTTATTAATTTATCTGTATTAGGTCGAAGAATGCGTCGTATGTCCGAATTATTAAAAGCATTATCTCCGATAGAATATTTGGAAAAGCGTTATGAAAGTACAGGTATTAGAATAGTAGGATCGATCATCGCAATTGTTTTTTTGTTTGCTTATGTATTTGCGCAGTTTATAGCTTCTGGTAAAGCACTTGAAACTCTAACTGGTTTGTCATATGAAGTGGCTTTAATTATAGGTGTTAGCATTATTATTATTTATACTGTAACAGGCGGTTATTTAGCAGTTGTATGGACAGATTTTTTCCAAGCTATTGTAATGGTCGTTGGAATGATCGGAATTTTAATCATGGGACTTATTCATGTTGGTGGTTTGTCAGGGTTAAATGCTTCTTTAGCGCAAGTGGATACATCTTATTTAAGTATTTGGGGAAAAGACTTAGAATTTTATGGCCAATGGGGAGTTATTATTGGTGCATTATTAATATATTCTATTGGATATATGGGTTTACCGCATGTTGTAGTGAGGCATATGTCTATGAGAAGTACAAAAACAGTAAAATCAGCTACGCTATGGTCAGCTATTTATAATCAAGCAATGGCTTATTCTCCTTATTTACTAGGATTAATTGGAATTGTTTTATTACCAAATATCGCAGATCCAGAAATGGTTGTTTCAGAATTAGCTTATACTTTCTTCCCAGGTTTATTTGCTGCAATTCTTTTGTCAGCTGTTATGGCTGCAATTATGTCAACTTCAGATTCTATCTTAATGCAAGCAGGAACAATTTTATCTAGGGATGTTTATCAAAGGTTTATTAAACAAGATTCGGATCAAAATAGGATGGTTCTCGTATCAAGAATTAGTATTTTGCTTGCTGGCGTGATCGGTGTGCTTGTTGCTATTAAGCAACCTCCTGCTGTTTTTACCCTTGTAATTTTTGCTTTTGGTACACTTGGAAATGGATTTTTAGTTCCGTATATTAGTTCAGTATATTGGAGAAATTCAAACAAAGTAGGTATTTTAACAGCGATGATTTCGGGCAGTGTATCACATATTTTATGGACAGCATTAGATTGGCAAGTAGCAACTGGAATTCACCCATTTTTAGGTGGTTTAATTGTTTCTGTCGTAGGAATGGTCATTGGAAATCAATTTGGAACACCGCCATCTGAAGATGTTTTAAAAGTTTTTGAAGAATGTAAAGGGCCTAGATTATTACCTCAAGCTATTGAAAAAAATATATCATGTGAAATTAGTCCGGAAGCTAAAAGTATTTCTGTTTTTGCTTCAAAACATAATCTTTTAGGTGATGCGGCGAAATGAAAATTCAAGTGAAGACTGAGACAATCTCATTTAAAAAAGATATGTTAAAAGAAGCATTAAAAAAATAGATAAAAATGTATTATATCATGTTCAGATACTTGTATATTATCCTTATATGTTTTTTGAATTTCAAGTGAATAGAAATACGTTAATTCATAGAAAAGGTAGTAAAGCAGGATGTACGGTTGATGGTATTAATAAAATTGGTGCTTTAGTGGATGTTTCGCCACAATTTATACATGCAAATATTGAAAAAAAGTATTTACTGCCTAAAAAGCTTACACGGCAAGAGTCTTTTAAAATAGCGAAAGAATTTTTATTAGAATCAATGGCTTCAAGAATGAAAATATTAAAAATGCCACGATTAGAGTTAGTTAGACAAGAGATTTTTTATCGTCCATATTGGCTCGTTAAAGGAAAAGCGAAAAGAAATGATTCATTTTTTTTGACAGTCGATGCTGTGACAGGCAAATACCATCCTATTTAGTTAAATTAAGGGTAGAAAAACTTAACAATTTGTCTAATTGAAAAAAATAAAAATAAGATATTATAAAGTTAAATAAAAGAAAGGAGATGTTTTATGCCAATAAAAGCTGATAAACTTTCTAAAAAAGATGAAAAATATGTATGGCATGCGATGCGGTCTTATGATCCTGAAGCAACAATGATTGCCGAAGAAGCTAATGGTGCTTGGATTACAGATGTTAATGGCAATAAATTATTAGATGCTTTGGCTGGCTTATGGTGTGTTAACACAGGTTATGGACGAACAGAACTTGCAGAAGTAGCTTATGAGCAAATGAAAAAGATGGCTTATTTTCCAATGTCACAAAGTCACATACCAGCTATCGAACTTGCAGAAAAAATTAATGAGTGGTTAGGAGACGAGTATGTCGTCTTCTTCTCAAATAGTGGATCAGAAGCAAATGAAACTGCATTCAAAATTGCTCGACAATATCATGAACATCATGGAGAATCAGAGCGATATAAGTTTATTTCAAGATATAGAGGATATCATGGCCATTCGATGGGATCTTTAGCAGCCACAGGTCAAGCGCAAAGAAAATATATGTATGAACCTCTTGCACCAGGATTTATTCATGTTACACCTCCTGATATTTATCGAAGTCCATACCAAGGAACATTGGAGGAACAAAGTCTTGCAGCGGCTGATGAAATTGACCGAGTGATGACTTGGGAATTAAGCGAAACAGTTGCTGGTGTCATTATGGAACCTATTATCACAGGTGGAGGAGTCATCATGCCTCATGAAAGCTATTTGCCACGAGTAAGAGAAATATGTAATAAACATGGGGCACTACTTATCATTGATGAAGTTATCTGTGGTTTTGGCCGAACAGGTAAGAAATTTGCATTCCAACATTCTGGAATAACACCTGATATTGTGACGATGGCTAAGGGAATAACGAGTGGTTATTTACCTTTGGCTGCGACTGCTGTTAGAAAAGAAATATATGATGCCTTTAAAGGACAGGGAGATTACGATCATTTACGTCACGTCAGTACATTTGGAGGAAATCCAGCAGCTTGTGCATTAGCTTTAAAAAATATGGAAATTTACGAAAATGAAAATCTTATTGAACGGTCTGAAATAATAGGCGATACATTAAAAAGCCGATTACTAGACTTAGAGGATCATCCACATGTCGGTCAGGTTCGGGGGAAAGGACTGTTAATTGGAATTGAATTAGTCGCGGATAAAACGACTAAAGAGCCGGCAAGTGATGAGTTAGTGACAAGTATTATCAGCTATTGTAAAAACAAAGGATTGATCGTTGGTCGAAACGGCGATACCGTTGCGGGATATAATAATATAATAGCCTTAAGCCCACCTTTAAATATAACGGATAATGATTTGAAGTTTATTGTAAGCGTTTTAAAAGAGGCATTTGCTAATCATCAGTAGGGAGGAGATATGATGACTATACAAGTAGCAGAGAAAGTTAAAAATTTTGTAGGTGGTCAATGGGTGGATGCGAAAACAGAGCAAACAGAACCAGTATACAATCCGGCGACGGGAGAAGTGATTGCTCAAGTTCCGATCTCAACAAAAAAAGAGGTAGATGAAGCCGTTAAAGTTGCTAAAGAAGCATTTGAATCCTGGAAAGATGTACCGGTACCAAGGCGAGCAAGAATATTGTTCAAATTCCAACAACTGCTTGTGGATAACTGGGACGAACTTGCACGTCTTGTGACTATCGAAAATGGTAAAAACTTTAAAGAGGCTTATGGCGAGGTCCAAAGAGGTATAGAAAGTGTTGAGTTTGCCGCTGGTGCACCTACCTTAATGATGGGGGATCAACTGTCAACTATTGCTACAGAACTGGATGCAGGTGTCTATCGTTATCCAATTGGTGTTATCGGTGGAATTACACCATTTAACTTTCCGATGATGGTTCCAACATGGATGTTTCCAATAGCGATCGTTACAGGTAATACTTTTGTTTTAAAGCCTTCTGAACGTACACCACTTTTAGCAAATAAGTTGGCTGAGTTACTTGTTGAAGCGGGAATTCCTGAAGGTGTTTTCAACATCGTACATGGGGCACATGATGTTGTTAACGGATTACTTGATCATGGAGATGTGGCAGGTATTTCTTTTGTCGGCTCCCAACCAGTTGCTGAGTATGTGTATAAACGAGGAACAAAAAATTTAAAGCGAGTGCAAGCACTTGCAGGTGCCAAAAACCACTCCATTATTTTAGAGGACGCAAATTTAGATCATACGACAACGCAAATTATGAATGCAGCTTTTGGATCAGCAGGAGAGCGTTGTATGGCTTGTGCTGTTGTAGCTGTTGAGGAGCAAATTGCAGATGAATTTATTGAAAAATTAGTGAAGAAAGCGAATAACATTAAAATAGGTGATGGATTAGATGAAGGAGTGTTTTTAGGTCCTGTCATTAGAGATAGTCATAAAGAGAGAACCCTCCAATATATTGAAACAGGTATTAACGAGGGTGCGACCTTAGTAAGGGATGGCAGAGATGACCAAGAAGCTCAAGATCAAGGCTATTTTGTTGGTCCAACTATTTTTGACCATGTCACGAGTGAGATGAAGATATGGCAAGATGAAATTTTTGCCCCTGTTTTGTCAATTAGTCGTGTGAGAAATTTAGAAGAAGCGATTGAATTAGCAAATAAATCAAAGTTTGCAAACGGCGCATGTATTTTTACGAATGATGGCGGTCAAGTAAGAAAATTTCGGGAAAAGATTGATGCAGGTATGCTAGGTGTTAATATAGGCGTTCCGGCTCCGATGTCATTTTTCCCATTCTCAGGTTGGAAAGATTCCTTTTACGGAGATCTTCATGCTAATGGAAAAGATAGCATTGAATTTTATACAAGAAAAAAAGTAGTTACAGGAAGATGGGTTTAAAAATTTTAAGTAACAAACTTGAACTAGCTGGAAATATATCCAGCTAGTTTTATAACTTTGTATAGCTAGATAGACAGTATAAATATATTTAGATAAAAGGAGGTTAAAGGTGTGAAAACATACCACAATTTTCGGATGCCGGAGAATATTTATTATGGACAAAATGCTTTTAAACAGGTTGGTAAAGAAGCGGCATTGAAAGGAAAAAAAGTACTTATTATAAGTGATAAAGTAATGGACAATATCGGTTATGTAAATGAGTGTCAGAAATATTTAAATAATGAAGGTGTCAAAAATTCTGTTTATTTAGGTGTAGAGACTGAACCGCTAGATATTTATGTGAATGACGCTTTGTCTCAATTTAAAAAAGAAAGATGTGACGTTTTAATTTCACTCGGGGGTGGAAGTTGCATAGATACAGCGAAAGCAGTAGCTGTTTTAGCTACAAATAGTGATCCTTTAGAAAGTTATATGAATATGAAAAAAATAGCTTCTGTTCCGCCCATACCACACATTGCTATACCTACAACAGCCGGAACGGGCTCAGAAGTAACAGATGCTACAGTTATTACAAATACAAAAAATAATATTAAAATGATGATTAAACAACCGGCATTTATGCCAGATGTAGCAATTGTTGATTCATTACTTACACATTCATCGCCACAAAATGTAACGGCTGCTACAGGGATCGATGCATTATGTCATGCGATTGAAGCATATATATCAAAGCATGCTCAACCTATGACTGATAAGATGGCACTTTCTGCAATGGAATTGATTGTTAATAATATAAAACAATCATATATGGATAGTGACAATATTAAAGCGCGAGAGGCAATGTCACTAGGGGCTCTTCAAGCAGGTATAGCCTTTTCAAATGCCTCCGTATGCCTAGTACATGGAATGTCTCGTCCGATAGGCGCTTTATTTAATGTGCCACATGGATTTTCAAATGCTATGTTACTGCCAACAGTATTAGAATATAGTAAAAACTCTTGTGTAAAGCGTTTAGCTGATTTGGGTAAAATTTTTGAACCGAATACTGAAGGTCGTTCTGATGAAGAAGTAGCAGAAATAGCGTTATCTTCAATTAAAAAACTTTGTTCTGATTTAAACATACCAAACTTCTATGAATGGGGAATAGATCAAATTTTATTCGAAAATTCTATTCCTAAAATGGTTGAGGATGCAATATTAAGCGGGAGTCCAGCAAATAATCCACGAGTACCATCGAAATTAGAAATGGAACATCTTTATAAAATTAGCTATAATTACGATCTTTCATCAAATGTTGCGCAAGTTAAATTAATGTGATGAAGGGAGGGAAATTATGTTATTCATCAGTATGATAGGTTTAATAGGCTCTGTCATATTACTTATTTATTTTACCATGAAAGGTATTAATATTATTATTGCTGCACTCTTGAGCTCGGCTGTTATTGTTATAACGAGTGGTTTAAATTGGGAAATAGCATTTACCGAAAATTATATGACTGGTTTTACAGATTATTTCTATTCTTGGTTTTTAGTATTTTTATTAGGTGCCATTTTTGGGAAAATTATGCAAGATACGAAATCAGCCGATAGTATTGCAAATTGGATCAAAAATACGTTAGGACCTTCACGTGCGGTTTTTGCAGTAGTTGCAGCGGCTGCCATAATGACTTATGGCGGTGTTAGTTTATTTGTTGTAGGCTTTGCTGTATACCCTATTGCTGTATCGTTGTTTCGAGCTGCGGATTTACCCCATCGTTTTATACCTGCTGCACTTGTTTTTGGGTCTATATCTTTTACGATGATTGCTCCAGGGTCACCAGAAATCCAAAATATTATTCCAACAGAATTTTTTGGCACGAAACCAACAGCAGGAGGTTTTATAGGTATATTATTAGCTTTAATTATTATGATAATAGGAGGATGGTGGTTAGGTAGATATGTTAAGCGAGCTGTAAAAAGTGGGGAAGTATTTTCACTTCCTCCGAGTTCACAGGCAAAGGAACAATCCGCTGCTACAATACCAACAGAAAAAAACGAAAAAGTTCAAAAAAAATGTACTTCCAAATTTTCTCGCGGCAGTTATTCCACTTATTGTAGTTATAGTATTACTTAATATTTTATCATTTTATATGGAACCAACAGTTGCTTTATTATCAGGTTTATTAGCTGGAATTATATTATTACTTTTATTTATGTATAAATATGTAAAAACTTTTTGGGAAACGCTTACAATAGGTACGCAAAATGCTTTAATCGCTCTAGCAAATACATGTGGTGTTGTCGGTTTTGGTGAGGTAGCTGCTCAAGCGACTGCATTTGATTATATTGTTGAGGCACTTGTTAACATTCCGGGTTCACCTTTACTCGGTTTAGGTATAGGTGTATCAGTTATTAGTGGTATAACCGGTTCGGCTTCCGGTGGGTTAGCGATAGCTTTACCAATCCTAGCACCTATTTATTTAGGGCAAGGCGTGAACCCTGGAGAGATGCACCGTATTTCAGCACTCGCATCAGGTGGCTTAGATTCTTTACCGCATAATGGGTATGTTGTGACAACGATTCGGGTTATTTGTGGAGAAACGCATACACGAGCGTATAGACCAATATTTTGGGTAAGTGTTGTATTACCAATGCTTATTTTACTTTTAGGTGTTATACTATATTCTATGTTTTAGGAGGTTAAGTCTATGGTAAATTTGAGTGAATACATTATTAAAAAAGCAGATCAAACGCCAAACAAATGTTACTTACTATATGAGCAACAAAAAATTACATACGGAGAATTAAAAGAACGTATGTTAAATGCAGCCAAAGGTTTTTATCATCAAGGTATTCGACAAGGGGATAAAATCTGTGTCATGTTAGATAATTCGCCTGAGTATTTAGATATTTGGTTTGGTTTATCTACGATTGGTGCTATTTTAGTTCCTATAAATACGCATTTAAAAGGTGAAGGATTACGTCATATAATTGATCATTCGGATTGCAAAATGATTATTTTAGAACAGACGTATAAGGATAAAGTTCAAGAAGCTCTATCATTAATAGACCGTCGAATTAAGCTAATTGTAAATGACACTGGCACGGATGTGAACAAAGAAGATCAAAAATTATCGCATATTTTACATAACTATGCTCACAAAGCACTTCCTAACGTAAACGTTCCAAAAACAAGTATAAATAATATTTTATATACTTCAGGTACAACGGGATTACCTAAGGGTGTTATGTTAACACATGAAAATTATATTTTTTCTGCTAAAAACTTTGCTCATAAAATGGTAGGCGCAACAATGGATGATGTTTTATTTACGACTCTACCATTATTTCATATAAATGCCCAAGCTCATACGGTTTTAGGCGCAATATCTGTAAATGCAACAATTGCTCTAGAAAAAAGATTCAGTGCTTCGCGCTTTTGGCAACAAGTTTATGAAAGTGGGGCAACAATTTTCAATTCGCTTGGTTCTATGATACCGATCCTTTGTAAACAGCCAGAACATAGTCTTGATACAGCCCATCGTGTACGCATTACTGCATGTGCTGCAACACCGAAAAAATTTTGGGAAACATTCGAGAATCGCTTTCAAATAAAAATTATAGAAGGATACGGCTTAACTGAAACAGCGGGATTCTGTGTAACAAACCCGCGTGATGGTGGAAAGGTATCTTCAATCGGTCAACCTTACGACTATGTCGACGCTAAGGTTGTTAGCAATTCGGGAAAAAAGCTAGATGCTTTTGAAAGAGGTGAGCTCACTTTAAAAGCTGACGATAAGTATTTTATGGTAGGTTATTATAAGATGACAGAAGAAACAAAAAAGTCTATTAGAGATGGTTGGTTTTACACGGGGGATCAAGTTTATGTAGATGAAGATGGTTACTATTATTTTTGCGATCGACAAAAACAAGTCATTCGAAGACGTGGCGAAAACATATCTTCGTGGGAAGTGGAAAAAGTTGTAGATCAGCATCCGTCCATATTAGAGTCAGCAGCAGTTGGGGTTCCGTCTGAGTTAGCAGAAGAAGATGTGAAAGTTTATATTGTTTTAAAGAAAGGAATGCATACCACTCCAGAGGAGCTATTAAAATGGTGTGAAGAACGCCTTGCTTATTTCATGGTGCCACGATACGTTGAATTTATCGATGCTTTACCAAAAACAGCAACAGAACGAATAGAAAAATATAAGTTAAGGAAAAAGGGTATCGGGAATGCATGGGACCGTGAAAAAGCAGGGTATAAGTTAAGTCGTTAAATTTAATATGAGAAGATGGTTAAAATTTTACTCTTCTCAATATAATAGTGGCTATCATCTGATCATTGCACAAACTTAGCATATAAGAAAATTTTATATTTAAGGTTAACAGTTATATCGAAAAATTAAAAAGTGTTCTTTAGGGTTAATCTCGTATAAATGCGGTACTTTTATTTTTTGTATAAGCTGAAAGGAAGTTTCTGTTTTTAAATAATTCGTGTATGTTGTTTCTGGATAATAGAGAATGATATCTACATTGCGCGGGTTTTTTGCGATAGAAAATAAAATGTTGCGGATAACTTTTTTAAATATTTGGATCGTAAAAGGGTTGAAAAAGTAAAAAATGTTATCCCGTTTTTTTACTTTATAATCTTCTGCTCGGCAATATCGAATGTTTATTGCACCGTGATTGCTGTTAACATTTTTTAAATAGTTCATTTTATTTTTCTTTGCTTTTTGATACAGCTGTTCGTTTATTTCAATTCCTGTAACTGATGTATGGAAATAGTTGTGAACATAATACAATACTCTTCCTTTGCCACAGCCAAAATCAACAAAATGATCCGTTGTTTTTAATTTATACGTTGAAAAAAGTTCGTGTAATATCGGATAAGGTGTTGCTTCATATTGATAATAAAGAGGAGGCTGTTTGGCGGGTTTTGATCTATTAGATGTATGGATAGATAATTTTTGATCATAGTCTTTCAGCATACATGTTTTCTCCTTGAAATTTCTTTTCTTAACATTAATACATTTACTTACCATTTTATCATAATGTATAGTTATGAAAAAATATAAGAAAAAATTCAAAACCGTTAAAAATATACCCGATCGTTAATTGATGTAAATGATGAATACTAGTTTCATTGAAAATATATTATCAGGAGGGATTGACTTCATTATGATTATGCGAATGAAACTAGGTATTAAAATTAATACTATTTTTTGAATTATTATATTAATATTTTCGATTACTATTGGGCTTATTACATCCATTCAAATTACAAAAGGAATGGAAAAGCGGATTCTCGTAAAAGTTCATTCAGATAATGAATTAAGTTATCAATACATAGATAAAGCTTATTCAGGTGATTGGTGTATAATAGATGGTAAATTGTATAAGGGTGATAAGGAAATTAATGAAGATCATGAAATCATCGATGATATTAAACAACTGATGAATAGTAAAGTAACTATTTTCTAGGGGGATGTGAGGGTCTCTACAACAGTGCAAGATGATGATGGAAATCGAGCTATTGATACGAAGTTTCATCTTTGATGAGTAAAGAAGTTTTATTAAAAGGTGAATCATACCAAAGAATTATCAACGGCGATGGAAACATTTACAACAAAGGTACAGGAAGCGAATGAAAATGGTAAGTATATTGAACAATCCCCAAATGATGTTTTAGAAATGACGAAGAATGACAATCAATTGATGCAATCTTCTAGTGGAACAAATGACTAAAATCGATGAAATTGTTCAAGACGCTGTGAAAAAAGTAGAAGGTTTAGATGAACATACACATAAAATATCTGAACTTGTTGCCGTGATTTAAATATAGCTGAGCAGACGAACTTACTCGCCTTAAATGCAGCTATTAAGGCAGTCAGAGCAGGTGAATATGACCTAGGATTTGCTGTCGTAGTTGATGAGGTTAGAAAACTTGCTGAAGAGTCATCTCACTCAGTAACAACCATTACAGAAATTGTGACTAATATACAAAAAGAATCAAAAGAGGCTGTAGAGTCTTTACAAAGTGGCTATAAAGATGTTGAATATGAAACAAATAAAATTCAAACGACTGATGAAACGTTTCATAAAATTAGCGAATCTGTTACCAACATGGTTAACCATATCCAAGCGGTGACAGAATATTTATCTGAAATCACAGGAAAGTAGTCAACAAATGAATAGCTCCATCCAAGAAATTGCATCAATCACTGAAAAATCTTCAGTAGGTATCGAACAACCATCTGCTTCATCTGAGCAAACGAGCTCCGCGATGAAAAAGTAAGTGAAAGTTCTAAAGAGCTTGCTAAATTAGCAGAAGAATTAAATCGATTAGTTGATCGTTTTGAACTTTAAACGATTTTCATCGTAACAATGTTGTTATTTTTGACAAGTGAAATTTTGTTTTTAAATAGTTTATAGCATATGAAAAGGAACCGAGAGCTTTATCTCAGTTCCTTTTTTCATGACCGTTATAATTTTAATAATTTTTTCAATATATATAGAAATAATTGATATTCGTGTTAAAGTAAGTTGTAAGTGTACATAATTTTGGCATTCAATGAAGGTGGGGGTAAGAGATATATGAAACCTTTGATTGGTATATCAGCGGGTTTAAAAGAAAATACAGTCTTGTCACTTCATAAAATAAATTATGAGAAAATAAGTGAAAATGGTGGTTTACCAATTGTTTTACCTAATGTAATTGATAATGAATTATTGCAAGCTTTTGCTGAAAAGCTTGACGGACTTTTATTAACAGGTGGCGGTGATATTGATCCGATACTGTTTGGTGAAGAGCCTCATAAAGATTTGGGGGAAGTTTCACCGATGCGCGATCATTTTGAAATTAATCTCACAGAGGAAATGCTTGATTTAGATAAGCCAGTTTTAGGCATATGTCGTGGTAGCCAAGTATTAAGTGTCGCAACAGGTGGAACGATTTACCAAGATATTTATGCACAAAAGCGAGGAGGGATTTTGCAGCATAAACAAAAAGCACCGCGAGAACATGCCTCACACTTTGTACAAATTGCAGAGGATTCATTGTTGTATGCAATTGTGAAAACAAATCAATTGAAAGTGAATACGTTTCATCATCAAGCGATTAAAGATGTAGGAAAAAATATACAAATTTCTAGTCGAGCGAATGATGGCGTCATTGAGGCAATTGAAAGTAATAAAAATGCATTTGCCCTTGGTGTCCAGTGGCATCCAGAATTTTTAAATGATGCTGCGTCTCAATCGATATTTAAGGCTTTTATAGGAGCTAGTTTAACAACTTAACATTTAGTACATACATTCTTTCATATATTTTTTAAAGCATCTGTATTTACTTGCTAATGAATGAAAATTAGTCTTATAATGTGCAATAATGTCTAAAAACTTCTACAATGACTGAAAAATGGTGTACGATTAAGAAAATCTATTATATAATGGTATATATTTTAAAAGACCTAGGACTTTCGTGGGGGGTGAGAACATGAGGCGTCGCGATTATAAAACGAAAAAAAAGCGAAAATGGTATAAAATTCTACTTCTAATCCTAGTAGCGATCGTGTTAATTGTCGGTGGATGGGTTGGATATACGTGGAATAATGCCAAGCAAACAGTCGATAAAAAGATGCATCAGTCAGTCAAATCAATTGATCATAATATGTCACGGAAAAAAGCAAAAGAACGCGAACAATTAAACATTTTAATTATGGGAATTGATGCAAAATCAGGAGATAAAGGTCGTTCTGATTCTTTAATGGTTATGACGCTTCGTCCTGAGGCAGATACGATGCAGCTCATTAGCATACCTCGAGATACACGCACGCATATCGTTGGTGTAGGAAAAGAGGATAAAATTAATCATGCTTATGCTTTTGGTGAAGAAGAAACAACTATTGCGACTGTTGAAAAATTTCTCGATATAAATATTGATTATCATGTGAGAATGAATATGAATGGGCTAAAACAATTAATTAATGAATTAGGTGGCATTACAGTGACAAACGATCTCGAGTGGTCTGACGGTACATATGAATTTGCTGAAGGACCCATCAATTTAGATGGCGATAAGGCGCTTGCTTACGTTCGTATGCGCAAGAAAGATCCAGATGGTGACTTTGGCCGAGCTAAGAGACAACGTGATGTTGTTGAGGCCATTGTTAAAAAAGGTGCCGATATCGCATCCGTTAGTAAAATAAATAAGACGATTAATATTTTAGGCAACAATATGGCAACGAGCTTAGATTTTTCTGATATGAAACGGTTATTAACCGGGTATACAGATACACGTCATAATATTGAAAGTTATCAAATGCAAGGAACTGGGAAAACGATTAATGGTATTTACTACTACATTGTTCCTGAAGAAGAAATACAAAAAGTGCATGCGATGATTACAGATAAGAAATAGAAGGTTATATAAGACCAATGTATTCGATCAAGGAATTTGACTAATTACTATTTGGAATTGATAGATTCAACATTAAAGCCCAGAATTAAGTATATGTTCCGGGCTTTTCGTCCTTGAATATTTTTTTAATAGACGTTACTCTTTTATTATAATAGACTATTTATTAATGTAAGGATGTGTGGAACGTGAAAATTGCAGTTGCAGGAACAGGATATGTAGGTTTATCAAACGCTATATTGCTTGCGCAGCATCATGAAGTCGTTGCCTTTGACATCGTTCAAGAAAAAGTAGATATGATTAATCATAAACAGTCACCTATCGTTGATCCAGAAATTAAACAATTTTTAGCATCTAAACCGCTTTATTTAAAAGCGACAACAGATCCAAATGTCGCTTTTGAAGATGCTACATATGTGATTATTTCAACACCGACGAACTACGATCCGGAGACTGATTATTTTGATACAAGTTCCGTTGAGGCGGTTATTGAACAAGTATTAAATATTGAGCCTGAAGCGACAATGGTCATTAAATCGACGATTCCTGTTGGGTATACGCTAGAAGTCAATGAAAAGTTTCAAACGAATAATATCATTTTTTCTCCGGAATTTTTAAGGGAAGGCCGAGCATTATACGATAATTTACATCCATCTCGAATTATCGTAGGAGAGCAATCGGAGCGTGCAGAAATATTTGCCAATATGCTTAAAGAAGGGGCCGTTAAAAAGGATGTTCCCGTACTCTTTACGAACTCGACAGAAGCAGAAGCGACAAAGCTGTTTGCAAATACATACTTAGCGATGCGTGTTTCTTTCTTTAATGAGCTTGATACATATGCTGAATTAAAAGGTTTAAATCCAAAACAAATTATTGAAGGTGTAGGACTTGATCCGCGCATTGGTGATCATTATAACAATCCGTCTTTTGGATATGGTGGCTACTGTTTACCAAAGGATACAAAGCAATTGCTCGCCAATTTTGCCGGGGTTCCAAATAATATTATAACAGCTGTTGTTGAAGCAAACCGTACACGAAAAGCGCATATTGCCGAGCAAATTATTACACGCAAGCCAGATGTTATCGGCATTTATCGATTAACGATGAAAACAGGGTCTGATAATTTTAGACAATCTGCCATTCAAGGGGTGATTGAACATATTCAAGCAAAAGCTCCACATATTGAGATCGTTATTTATGAACCAGTATTGGAGGCAGAAATGTTTGAGGGTTTCCGGGTGATTAAGGATTTTTCTGATTTTAAAAATATGAGCGATTGTATTGTAGCGAATCGATTATCCGATGAATTAAAGGATGTAAAAGATAAAGTATACACACGTGATGTATTTAGCCGCGATTAATAACAATGAATAAGTATTAACATATAGTATTTTTAGATAAAATTCAAGTAAACTTGTAAAAGTTTCATTTTCAATTGCCTACAGCTATGTACTATAGCTATGTACATCGTCAATTGATAAAAAGGGGGCAAAGCATATGCCTATATGTCAAAGTTGTCATAGGCAATGGCTTTTTCGTCATACATTTAAAATGATGTTTACATTAGAAGCTGGAAAAGCGTGTCCATTTTGCGGAGAAGCACAATATGTGACTTCTCGTACAAGAAATCGAACGTTACTAATTACACTTATGATGCTTATTTTAATCATATTTGTAAATATCTTTTTCGGTTTTTCACTTTTTCGTTCATTTGTTTTCTTAAGTTTCATTCCAATATTCGTTTTTCTATATCCATTTTTAGTTGAATTGTCAAATGAAAGACATTGACATATGAACATATATAAATTTAGGTGTAATATTTTTTCAAAAAGCGATATATATTGTTCGCAGTTGGACCCATTATTTCTGTCTTTATAATTAGCACATATGAAATCATAGCTATTAAATGGTGATAAGATCATCGCTTCAATATTAATATGTCACGTCCTTCGTTTTTTTAATGTTTCTTCCCACTTCTCTTTCTCTTATCAGTAGATATGTAAAAATTTACTGATGCTTACTATTATTTAAAAAAACAGGTTTAATAGGCTCAAATATTTTATAAATACAATAATTACTTTTGCAATAGAAAGCGTTTACAAATATAATTTATTTTGAAGTATAATTACTCACAATTATTTTATGAACTGGAGGTTTGAATATTTCATCATTCTTATGAATAGAGTTATATGGAAAATCGGCAAGATTTTATTAAGAATGACCTACTAGCGATCGAAAAATAAACATTATACAGGATAACTTAAAGCTATATTGGCATGAAGGAGAGTAATATATGAATAAAGAATATCGCCGTGTTTTAATTGCAAGTGTTGTCGGCAGTTCTGTAGAATGGTTCGATTATTTCTTGTATGGAACAGTTGCTGCCCTTGTATTTAATCAATTATTTTTCGTTACAGATGACCCTGCCTTTGGAACATTGTATGCTTTTGCCACCTTCGCATTGGCATTTTTTATTCGACCACTCGGTGGGATTATATTTAGTCATATAGGTGATAGAATCGGTCGAAAAATGACACTCGTTTTAACGTTAAGCTTGATGGGAGCCGCAACATTTTTAATGGGTATACTCCCGACATATGATATGGTAGGTATTTGGGCACCGGTATTGCTTATTCTCTTACGTTTAATTCAGGGGTTAGGCCTTGGTGGAGAATGGGGTGGTGCCCTACTCTTAGCGGTTGAATACGCCCCGAAACATAAGCGAGGTCTATTCGGTAGTATTCCGCAAATGGGTGTTACGATAGGGATGTTACTTGGAACGATTGCTCTATCGATTATGACACTGCTTTCAGAAGATGCTTTTATGTCTTGGGGATGGCGTATACCATTTATTTTAAGTGCACTTCTTGTAATGTTTGGTTTATGGATTCGTAAAGGTATCGAGGAAACACCGTCATTTCAAAAGGTCCAAGAGAGAGGGGATATACCAAAACTCCCGATTGTTGATACATTTAAATACTACTGGAAAGAAGTTTTAATTGCAACCGGTGGAAAAGTCGTTGAGACGGCACCTTTTTATATTTTTGGAACTTTTATCGTTTCTTACGCTACGCAAAATTTACAATTTAGTGAAACAATTACATTAAATGCAGTGACGGTTGGAACGATTGTAACAACTTTGTTAATGCCGATTATGGGAGCGATTTCTGATCGCGTCGGTCGTAAAAGATTATATGTGTTAGGAACAGTACTGATGATTATATATGCGTTTCCGTACTTTTGGATGATTCATCATGGTTCGGTGTGGCTACTTTATGTTGCAACAATTGTTGGTCTTGGCATTATCTGGGCACCGATTACTGCTGTATTAGGAACAATGTTTTCTGAAATATTTAGCCCGCAGGTTAGGTATACAGGTATTTCCCTAGGTTATCAAATCGGTGCAGCTGTCGCTGGTGGAACGGCGCCACTTATTGCAACAGCTCTTTTAATTAGATTTAATGATTCTTATATACCAGTAGCGATTTACATTATTTTCACATCAATTATTTCTTTAATAGCTGTTATGCCTATTAAAGATCGTTACAAGCAAGATTTGGATGAGGAGTTTATTGATCAAATCAAAGAGACACAAGAAGCTAAAGGTATAGAAGTGTAGATAGGAACACATTTTATATTTTTAGGCATATGCTACAGAGATCTTATGTGACTATTTATATAGGGGAGGTTAATCTGTTGATGTTGCAACCAGTCAACAATCAAGTTTTTTCCCAAGCATATGCCGAGATAAACGGAAGTCCTTTAGTACTATATGTAAGGGGATATGTCATTTTTACAGACGTTCCATATGGGACAGAGGTATTTGTAGAAGTGGTAGGATTGCCACTATATGAACCAGCGAATGATCACGACGAACCAATCGGGCCACATGGATTTCACATACATGAGCATGGTACGTGTGAGATCGGGGACTTAGATGATCCATTTCAAGATGCCGGTGGCCATTGGAATCCTAATGATGAACGACATGGAAATCATCCTGGAGATTTTCCCGTTTTATTTTCAAACGCAGGTTATGCCCGAATGAGTTTTTTTACAAACCGATTTACTACTCAAGATATTATCGGTAAATCGGTTATTATTCATTTAAATCCAGATGATTTTCGTACACAACCGGCGGGAGATTCTGGCAAACGTATCGCCTGTGGAATCATCCGGGCGTATTCATATTAAAAACATTAAAAACTTCCTCTCTTATTGTGAGAAGGAAGTTTCTTTATGGCAACGAGTTGTTAAACAAGACAAACACTTTCGGATTAATTTTCAGATTATTACCAAAATATACTTGCAAGATGACATATTAATACATATAATTAATAGATAAACTTAGGAGATGATATGATGGCTGGCAGAGTTTGGATTGGCTTATTGTTTATTGTTTTTGGTACAGGATTTTTGCTCCATCAAGTAAATGTATGGGATTTTACCGAAATACTTTATAATTGGTGGCCACTTATTTTTATTGTTATCGGTTGTGTTCAACTCATAAATTTTACACATGCTAGACTTTCAGGAATTTTATTTATTTTCATCGGTAGTTTGTTTTTGCTTAATCAATGGGGAGATCTAGATTTAACGGTATATATTTGGCCACTTATATTAATCGCTGTCGGTATATGGATTATGTTTGCACGCTCGAACGTTGATAAAGCCTCGGATGTTGATGATTTGATTCAAACATTTTCACTGTTTTCTGGAGCAGACGTAAGATGTCAGTCACCAAATTTTAAGGGTGGAAATGTCACATCGATATTTGGAGGCATAGAAATTGATATGCGGGAGGCGACATTGTCGTCTGAAGGTGCTGCGCTAGATTTATTAACAATTTTTGGTGGTGTGACGATTACTGTTCCTAAAGATGTACGCGTTGAAATAAAAGGTGTCCCACTATTTGGTGGTTGGGAGAATAATGTAAAACAGGATAGTACATCTGATCGTGTGTTGTTTATTAATTGTTTAGCAGTGTTTAGTGGAGTCGAAATCGAAAATTAACAATGAAAATATTTAAAAATCATTTAAATGTGATCAACATACTATGATATAATATATAGAAAATATTTTGTTTTTTGTCATATAGGTGAAGGGGGAAATAAATATGGATATTCAGCAACTACATAAAGAGCTTGAGGATCTATTTCCAACAATGGTTGAGCTTCGAAGAGACTTTCATCAACACCCAGAGCTAAGCTTTGAAGAGGTCGAGACGCCGAAAAAAATCGCGAATTACTTAAAAAATTTAGGACTTGAGGTACGAACAGGAGTTGGTGGTCGGGGAGTTGTCGGGACTCTTCGGGGTGGAAAAGACGGAAAAACTGTAGCATTGCGAGCGGATTTTGATGCCCTTCCGATACAAGATGAAAAAGATGTGTCGTATAAATCAACGGTGCCGGGAAAAATGCATGCGTGTGGACATGACGGTCATACAGCAACACTTTTAGGTGTCGCAACAGTACTCGCTAAATACCGGGAACATTTAGCTGGTAACGTCGTCTTCATCCATCAGTTTGCAGAGGAAGTACCGCCAGGTGGTGCAAAATCAATGATTGAAGATGGATGTTTAGACGGTGTTGATGTCATATTTGGTGCTCATTTGCAAAGTACGTTGCCACTAGATCACATATATACACGTGAAGGTTATCAAATGGCTGCAGCTGATTCCTTTACGATTCAAATTCAAGGAAAAGGTGGGCATGGCGCAGATCCTCATAAAGGAATTGATCCGATTGTTACTGCAAGTCAACTCGTCGTTCATTTGCAAAATATCGTCAGTCGCAATGTCGATCCGATTAAATCTGCGGTGCTTACCGTCGGCTCGATTCATGCCGGAGATATTGGGAACGTGATTCCGGAAACAGCAACGTTAAAGGGAACGGTTCGCACATTTGATCCAGATGTTCGGGATTTAATGGAAAAGCGACTTAAACAAGTTACAGAGGCAACTTGTCTGGCAAGTGGTGCTTCATATGATGTTGACTATTTACGAGGATATGATGCACTTTGGAATCACGCCGAAGAAGTCGCATTTTTAAAGGAGATTGCACGTGAAATCGTCGGTAAAGATCAAGTGAAAGAGGCAAAACCGACGATGGGTGGTGAAGACTTTTGTTATTATACACAAAAAGTACCTGGCGTTTTCTTTAATGTCGGTGCACGCTTAAGTGATCCTGAACGTGTTTATCCGCATCATCACCCGAGATTTGATTTTAACGAAGAAGCAATGTTGACGACGGCAAAAATATTTGTCTCAGTTGTTTTAAACGTGAATTAATCTTATCATGTTGGCACAATAAAATGTTAATCATTTTATTGTGCCAATTTATATTGTAATATCTTTACTACATGCAAAGCAAAAGCATTTATAGTAAAATCGTTAGCAGATTGATTAAGAAGGAGTATGAATGTTGACTCAAATCAACATACTAGATTATTCACCTATATTTGAAAATACTAACGCACAAAAGGCATTATTTCATACGAGGGAATTAGCTCAACTTGCCGATGAGCTTGGTTATCATCGCTACTGGGTGGCTGAGCATCATCACGTCTTCTCTGTTGCTAGCAGTAGTCCGGAATTGTTAATGATGCAACTAGCAGCTTCAACGAAACGGGTTAGAATTGGATCTGGTGGGGTGATGCTTCCTCATTATAGTCCTTATAAAGTAGCAGAAAACTTCCGGATGTTGGAAGCTTTTTATCCAAATCGCATTGATTTAGGAATTGGGCGCTCACCAGGTTATCCGATCGTCAATCAAGCATTAAATGAAACGAAGGGTCGAAAGATTCCTTACAATCAACAAATAAAAGATGTATATAAATATTTAACAGATGACGTTGATGATAATCACCGTTTTAAAGATTTAATAGCGACACCCGTCGTTGAAACGATGCCAGATATGTGGTTACTCGGAACAGGCTCGGGAAGTGCAAGAACAGCTGCAGAAAATGGGATGGCTTATGCTTTTGCTCATTTCGCACCTTATTTTCGTTCAGATGGATTAGAGATCATTCATCGTTACCGAAATGATTTTATACCTTCATCCTTTTTACAAGAACCGAAAGTGATGATTGCTGTTTTCGCTATTATTGCAGAAACGACAGAAGAAGCAGAAGAAATCGCGCAATCATTCGATTTATGGTTGCTCATGGTTGAATCAGATTACCAGCCACCTTTTTTTCCTTCGATCAAGACGGCTAAGCAAAGGGGATCAAGTATAGTTGAACGAGAAAAGGTGCAAAAAAATCGCTCACGAGTGGTCATTGGTAGTCCAGAACAAGTTAAGAATGATTTGAAAAAGCTTGCCGATTACTATCAAGCAGATGAAATAACGATTATTCCACAATTTTATGATGCAAACAATCGAGTGAAGGGATTGAAATTATTAGCAGATATTTTAGAGTTAAGGACGAATAAATTAAGTTTATAGATGTAAAAATTCTTGAGATGTATTTGTCGTTCTAACATGAAAGCGTTATAATAAATGTAAATTTAGGAAGAAAACTCCAATATGTAATAAATGATAATGATGAATATACTTTTATTTAGAGGTGTTTATGATGAGCGGAAAGTGGCATCAGCATGTTCTACGTGTACATTATAAAGAAACGGATCAAATGGCTGTAGTTCATCATGCTAATTACGTGAGTTGGTTTGAAATTGGCCGCACAGAAATGATGCGAGATTTAGGGATTGCTTATCGTGATATGGAAGCTTTGGGACTTCTTCTTCCGGTGCTTGATATAAAAATAGAATATCATGCACCTGCTCGATATGATGATTGCATAGCCGTTTATACGAAGCTTACGGATTATTCGGCTGTGCGCCTGCAGTATCATTATGATATAAGACGCATTAATAAAACCTCGACATATAAGTATTTTAAAGAACCTGAGGGTGAGTTGCTAGCCTCAGGGTATACGCTACATATGTGGCTGAATAAACAATGGAGACCGGCAAGGCTAGACCGTCTGGCACCAGATATATATGAATCATTAGAACAAATGGTTAGCAAAAAATAAATATTTTTTGCATAGGCGACATAAACAAATGGAGGTGTTTATGTCGCTTTTTTAGTTTCTATAAATTTAGCCGTCCGCAACTGTCCCATTTTTGAATTGTTTGCATATGCATATATCAGATGAAAAAGTTGGTAACAAGAAAGGTGATGACATTGACAAAAGAAAATAATCATGAGACGTACCAAAATAATGAAACACGTCTAGGAAAGGATAAAAAACAAGAGCAACTTGAAAAGTATTATCATAAAAATACAGGACCTGGTAAGAAACTGACGAGTGATTCTGGTTTTAAAATTGCTAATGATCAATGGTCTTTAAGAGCAGGTAGACGTGGTCCAACATTGCTGCAAGATTCGGTTTTTTATCGTAAACAATCACGTTTTAATCGGGAGCGTATCCCAGAAAAAGTTGTTCATGCTAGAGGTTTTGGACTATACGGAGAATTTGAGGCTTATAAATCAATGAAACATGTGACAAGAGCGCATTTTTTAGGGGAAGCGGGAAGAAAAACACCTGTATTCGTTCGCTTTTCTAATTTCATCGGCAGTAAAGGATCAAAGGATACAGCGGTAGATATTCGAGGATTTGCAACGAAATTTTATACGAAAGAAGGAAATTATGATATGTTAGCCCTTCAGTTTCCAGTATTCATCTTAGCCGATGCAATAAAATTTATGGATATGGTGCACGCTGTTAAACCTAATCCAAAGACTGATGTTCCGCAAGCGACGATTGCACATGATAGGGCTTGGGACTATATAGCGAACAATCAAGAAGCAGCACACATGATTATGTGGTTGATGTCTATGCGCGGACGGCCGAGAAGCTGGCGGATGATGGATGGTTGGCCGATCAATACATTCAGATTTATTAATGATCAAGGAAAATCGACATATGTCAGATTTAAATGGACGCCTAAGTTAGGGGTGCATTCATTACTACTCGATGAAGCAAATATTATCGGTGGTGTAGATCCTGATTTTCATCACCGTGATATGATAGAAGCTGTTGAAAAAGGTGCGTATGCTGAGTATGAACTAGGTGTGCAACTCATTTCAGAAGAAGATGAAAACAAATATGACTTTGATATATTAGATGATACAAAATTGTGGCCTGAAGAAGTTGTACCTGTTGAGTATATCGGTAAAATGTCATTAAATCGGCTTGTTGATGATTATTTTGCAGAAGAGGAACAATCATCTTTTGATCCATCTACAATTGTTCCCGGCATTGATTTTACGAATGATCCAGTGTTACAAGGGCGGTCATTTGCCTATCGGGATACGGATTATCACCGTCTTGGCTCGACTGGAAATATTAATGAAATACCTGTCAATAAGCCAATTTCGGAAGTGAATACAAACCATCGTGAAAGCTATTCAAAATATGAAATTGATCTTGATGAAATTACGTATCTTAAAAATTCGTTAGCCGGTAATACACCAGCTAGTGTGCCTTTTGAAGAAGGGGGATATGTGACGTATCCGACACACGTAGAAGGACATGTGACAAGGGAGCGCCCGAGCGAATCGTTTTATGATTATTTTTCGCAACCACGACTATTTTGGAATAGTTTATCATCTGTTGAAAAGGATGATCTTGTAAGAACGTTTATTTTCCATCTTCAATCTGTACAAAGTAAATCTGTTAGACAACAAAATGTAAATATGTGGGCAAATGTTGATTATGATATGGCATGTACGATTGCTGATTATATCGGTGTTGATCGTCCGAAGCATTCGCATGTGCCTGTGACAGTAAGTTCTCCTGCGATTAGTCAAATGAATACTTCTTTTTATGCATATACACAAAAGCTCGGTGTACTCATTGGCGAAGGTTTTCCAGATGAAGAAGTTAAAAGAACATTGAATGTTTTACGTGAATATGGTGTATTCGTAGATATCATTAGTACGAAACTAGGTAATATCACAGGAACTCACGGAACACAATTAAAAGTCGATGAAACATTCACAACAAAATATCCTGTATTATATGATTCATTGTATGTTGTTGGTGGACATTCAAATAACCAAAAGGGATTTAAACAAAATATTATGGAATGGGTCCATGATGCTTACAAACGGTATAAGCCAATCGGTATAGCAACGACTGGAAAAGAGTATATTCACGCATCAAAACATAATAATTTAGATGGCGTTATTTTTGCTTCAAACCATTCAAACTTCGCTGAAAAGTTCGTAGAGGCTATCGCTAAGCAACGATTTTGGAATCGTACGTAAATGAAAGACGGAGTGTGCACAACCATTGTGTACACTCTTTTTAAATGTTTTTAATAAATTTTAGCTATTTAATGCACATTCTGAAAATTATGTTATAATGATAGTATCTGTTATTTTTCTGAAAATACAATTAAATGTTAAATAATGTAGTTTTAATGAAGGAGTGATGTATAGGATGTATACATTAATTAAGAATGGAACAGTTATTGATGGATATGGTGGCAAGCCATTAGAAAATGTTTGTATACTTTTAGAAGGAGAAAATATTAAAGCTATCGGTCTAGAAAAGGACATGCCCCACGTTCAAGATGTTCATATAATAGATGCAAAAGATCAGTTTATTTTACCGGGATTATTTGATGCACACGTTCATTTAATGTTTGAACAAGAAGGAATAGAAGCAAAACTGGAGACACCGTTTTCGTTAAAATATTATAAAGCGATCGATCACATGGAGAAAACGTTAAAAGCAGGTATTACTTCTGTGCGTGATGCTGGAGCGCTTGATATCGGTGTCAAAGAGGCAGTTGAACGTGGTATGGTCAAGGGACCGCGTATGCAAATTAGTGTCAATGCATTAACGGTTACTGGCGGTCATGGTGATTCCTGGATGCGGTCAGGTTTTGATTTAACGAGTGTTAGTTATCCTTCTATGCCAAGTGGAATATGCGATGGAGTAGATGAAGTCCATGCAAAGGTTCGAGAAATGCTTCGCTCTGGTGCTGATATTATAAAAGTGCACGCGACAGGTGGCGTTATGAGTCCAACAGATCATCCTGAGTTTACACAGTTTTCTATAGAAGAGTTAAGCATTATCGTACGTGAAGCAAGGTATCGACGTGGATTAAAAGTAATGGCACACGCTCAAGGTGCAGAAGGTATTAAAAATGCGGTGCGTGCTGGTATTCATTCTATTGAACATGGTATTTACTTAGATGATGAAGCGATAGAGCTGATGCTTGAAAATGGCACATATCTTGTACCGACACTGCTTGCACCTGTTGCTGTTCTAGAGCAGGCAGAAGAAAGCGATACGATGCCAGCATACGCTGTGGAAAAGGCTCGAGAATCTGTCGAAGCGCATCGAGAAAGTGTGTCTAAGGCGTATGAAGCTGGTGTAAAAATAGTGATGGGTACAGATGCAGGTGTTATGCCACATGGGACAAATTTACGTGAACTGACATTAATGTGTGAAGCGGGGATGAAACCGATGGACGCTCTTGTGGCATCAACAAAAGTAGCTGCTGAATGTATGGGATGGGATGAGAAACTCGGCACAATCGAAGCGGGGAAGTTAGCAGATATAATCATCACAAAAACAAATCCATTGACAAACATTTCTTCATTAGAAGATCCAAACAACATCGTAATGGTTATTAAAGATGGAGAAGTCGTGAAAGATTTACAACGTGAACAAAGTATGCAATTTGCATAGAAATATTTGTTGAAATAATTCATGCCTTAGCTAAATATATTGCCAAGCTAAGGCATTCTTTCTATTTAAAAATATTTGATAATCATCTAAATATGTTATTGTATAAGTATACATTTATATCTATACTTAATAGTAAACTTAAACTAGAAAGGTATGATTTTTTGCAAAGGAAAAATGTTATGATCATTGGTGCAGCAGGCCGTGATTTTCATAATTTTAATGTCGTCTATCGTGATGATGAAAGATATAATGTAGTTGCTTTTACAGCGACGCAAATTCCTAATATTGATGATCGAAGATATCCGCCGTCTTTAGCAGGACGATTATACCCGAAAGGTATCCCGATTTATTCACAAGAGGAATTGCCGACTTTAATTAAGACATTAAATGTTGATGAATGTATCTTTGCTTATAGCGATATTCATTACGAAGAAGTCATGAACGTAAGTGCCATTGTAAATGCGGCTGGAGCTCGTTTTACGTTACTGAGTCCGAAAGAAACGATGCTTAAAAGTCGAAAGCCGGTTATTTCCATTTGTGCTACACGAACAGGTACAGGTAAAAGTCAAACGGCTAGAAAAGTTATTGAAACACTTTTAAGTTTTGGTTTAAAAGTCATCGCTATTCGTCATCCAATGCCTTATGGTGACTTAAATGCTCAACGTGTACAACGTTTTGCGACGATGAGTGATTTAGCAAAACATCAATGTACGATTGAAGAAAGAGAGGAATATGAGCCACATATAGAGCGAGGCAACGTTGTATATGCAGGCGTTGATTACGAGGAAATTCTTAATGAAGCGGAGAATGATCCAGATGGTTGTGATGTCATTTTGTGGGATGGAGGTAATAACGATTTTTCATTTATACAACCGGATTTAGCGATTAATGTGTTAGATCCACATCGCGCAGGCCATGAAGTCGCTTACTATCCTGGGGAAATAAATTTGCGAACAGCTGATGTTTCAATCATTAATAAAATAGATAGTGCAGACGCTAGATCAATAGAAACTGTTAAAGAAAATATAAGGTATGTGAATCCTAAAAGTACGATTATACAAGCAGAATCTAAAATCAAGGTTGACGATCCAAGTGTTATTACGGGAAAGCGTGTACTCATTGTTGAAGATGGTCCAACGTTAACACACGGTGAAATGGCTGTCGGCGCAGGAACTGTTGCAGCAGAGCGACTTGGTGTCAAGGAATGTATTAATCCACGACCTTTTAGTGTTGGAACAATCCGTAAAACATTTAATGATTATTTACATATTGGGAATGTACTACCGGCTATGGGATATGGTAAAGAACAATTAAAAGATTTAGAAGCAACCATTCAGCGGACAGATTGTGATGCGGTTATCATTGGTACACCGATTGATTTATCACGTATCATAAAAATCGATAAACCATATACACGTGTCTCTTATGAATTGGCGGAAATTGGCAGTCCAAGTTTAACGACGGTTTTACAACAATTTGTCAGTCAATATCATTTTCGATTTAAACGTAAAATATGAAAAAGAGAAATGACAAGCAACGTCATTTCTCTATTTTATTATTTCACACATTCAAATGTGTACGTATTTGAAATTTTCCACCATGCTTTTTCTGGTTCACCGTTGATCCCACCGACATCCCCAGAGTCTATTTTTGGTGTACCACCAATATCATAGCATTGATCAATTAAGTTTTGTTTTTCTTTATAGGTCATATATTGTAATGAAAAATGTAAGGCCGTCCCTGTGATAATCCCTAAGGCAGCTATACTTACCCAAACGATTAACGACACATTTCTCGGTTGAACATCACCGTCATGCTTATAAGTTGCAAAATTTACCATTTTCTCTATATCATCATCTGATAAGTTATCGAGTTCATTTTGTATCATATTTAATTCTTCATCTGTAAAATCGTAATGTTTTAAAGCTTTTTCACGGTCAATATGTGCTGTTTTCGTTGCCATGTTGACATAAACACTTTGATCTAGCGCTTTCAAAGCTTCATCATTAAAAACGAATGCCTCATCTTGGGCAAAACTCGTACTAGGTTGAAGCATTAAATGAAACATTAATATAGTACACATGATTGATAAAATTTTTATTTTCTTTTTCATTCTAAAATTTCCCCTCTCTCTCTTTACAAGGTTAAAATGGAACCAACTCTAATATAAAAATAGCGTAAATGTCAATAAATGACAAATATTTATGCAGGATTTTTTAAAAATATAAAGAATATATCTAATAAATATAATGTAGCGGTGAGGATAGAATAAATTGGGTAGGGGGGGGGAGTGAATATATGAATACAAGATCAAGGCTTATTTATGAATATTTAAGTATTGAGCAAAAAATGGAAGTGTTAAAAAACTTAAAAACGGATTATGAAGAGTTACAAAAAATATATGTTAGAGAAGGGAACGATTATCCAAAAATCGTTAGGCAAGTAATCACAGATACGTTAGATCGTTGGCATTTTGAAATTGAAGATTTAGAAGATGATGTGGATGAAGAAGTTAACGCTATATAAAATATATTCGTATATGTTGAAACTAAAGTGCAATAAATAGTAAAATGTACTAAATGGCTTGGTTTGTTACAAAACAGACACAAGCCTATTTTATTTTTATACATTATCGGAGGTAAACAATCATTGACGAAACGAATTGTTTTATTTACTTTAGGTGGAACGATATCTGCCAAAGGACAACACCGGACAGATTTAAAAGATTATACATCTGGTTTAATTGACGGGAAAAATATTTTACAAGCTATTCCAGAGATTAATGATATTGCTCATGTTGAAGTCGTGCAAATAGATAATGTAAGTAGTACACAAATGAATGAAATGCATTGGTTTCATTTAAAACGAGAAATTGAATATTATTTAGAAGTCAAAGATTATGACGGAATTGTCATTACCCATGGCACAAGTACGCTAGAGGAAACGGCTTACTTTTTGCACTTAACCGTACATACTTATAAACCAATTGTTTTAGTCGGTGCCCAACGACCATTTACAGCCCTTAGCACAGATGTTCACCTTAATTTATTAAATGCTTTTTACGTCGCAGTAGATCCAAATTCTTATAATAAAGGTGTTCTCGTTGTGCTAAATAATGAAATTAGTAGCGCCCGTGACGTGACAAAAGTACAGACATATCGCCTAAATGCTTTTCATTCTAGTGAGCTAGGTTTTCTCGGTATTATTGATGGTGATCATTCTGTGCAATATTATCGTTCACCAACGAGGCGTCATACGAAAATATCTGAATTTAGTAAGTTAAAGCACCCTAAAGGGAAACTGCCTGCTGTTGAAATCATTTATTCATATGCCGGTGCAACTGGTGAACTAATCAAATACGTTGCAGCTTCTGGCAAGTATGATGGGATCGTCATAGCAGGAACAGGTGCAGGAAGATTTTCGAAAGTTGAGGAAGAAGCTTTAAAGATAGCTCGCGATAAAGGTTTACATATCGTAAGAAGTAGTCGCGTTGGAACTGGTCGGGTTGTTGACATTAAACCTTACGAATCATTAGGTGCGATCAGTGGTGATAATTTACTTCCGCAAAAAGCACGCATACTACTTATGTTATCGTTGTTAAAATCTAATGACCGATCATTCATTCAACACATATTTGCTACACATTAACATTGATTTGAAGGTGATGCATAGGACGATCTGTTATTAGCATATGACATTAATATGCATATAAAAATAATAATATGATGAAATGTTTATGTTTGTCATGAAATGTTCAAATTTGTGAAAAGATATAAGTGATTGGCATTTCGTTTCATTGATATTTTACTAGAATTAAATTATTCTTATGGATGGGGGAGATACACCTTGAATACAGAAGAGCAAAATGTGAAACAGCGTAATTATACACCATTCATTTGGGGATTAACGATATTTGCGGTGATTATTATTTTAGGAACGAATTATTTACCGCGAACGACTTCAAATACATTGTTTGGAATTGATTTAACGTTTCTACCGTTATTAAATGCGATTTTAAACGGCATTACTTTTATCTTATTAATTGGTGCTCTTATTACGATCAAAAAGAAAAACATTACCGCACATCGTCGCTTAATTTATGTCGCATTTACATTAACGTTCATTTTCTTACTCTCGTATTTAATTTATCATTCAATGGTCGCTTCCACAGCTTTTGGTGGCGAAGGTGTGCTCAAATATATTTACTACTTTATTTTAATTACCCATATTATATTAGCAACTGTTTTAATTCCACTTTCGTTAATATCTCTCGGTCGCGGTTTGAATATGCAAGTTAAGAAACATAAAAAAATTGCACGCTGGACGATGCCGATATGGTTATATGTAAGTTTAACGGGAGTGATTATATATTTTTTAATATCCCCATATTATTAACCGTGCAAATCTATAAATATTTATAAGCAAAAAAGTCCGCCAAAAAGCGGACTTTTTTATTAACATCATTTAACTTCCAATTAACTCTTTCTCTTGTTCGTTGTCTTCAGTTTCTGTCTCATGAAGTGTGGAAATCGGACTTGGTCGTTTAAGATTAACAAATTGCTCGATGTCTGAAACGGTATTGTTCGCTTCTCTTAGTGATATGTGATCTTTACTAAATTTCGTAGGTGAATCAATACCACAAGAAGCACCTAACATAAATAATCCTTCACGCATAGTTGTTAAATAGTTTGCTGTTCTAAATCTTTTCTCTTCGACGACGAGGCCTGCTTCAAGGTGTGGTAAATGTGATGTGACACCGACTGGACATAAGTTTGTATGACATTTACCAGCATTAATACAGCCAACTGTATTCATTGCTGCCCGAGCAACGTAAATAAGATCAGCACCGAGCGATAAAGCGACAGCCATTTTATTCGCTGTAGCAAGCATGCCAGAAGCGATGATTTTTACTTCGTCACGTACACCGTATTTCCGGAGCGTTTTATCAAGAATATAGACGCCTGAGAATATTGGTAGACCTAAACTATCGGCCATTTCTTGATAAGTTGCCCCTGTTCCACCTTCTGCACCATCGATGGAAATAAAGTCAGGACTTTTTCCAGTTTCGCACATATATTTAGCGAGCTCTTCAAAAGAATGATTATCGCCAGCAACGACTTTAATACCGATTGGTTTACCAGTAATCGTTTGCCAATGTGTGACCCAATCGAACAGTCCGTCGATATCGTTAAATAGTGGGAAGCGGTTTGGACTTTCAATATCTTTCCCCATGCCGATACCTCTAATTTTAGCAATTTCTGGTGTAATTTTCTCTTTTGGTAGTTTTCCACCACGTACTTTTGCACCTTGGGCAAGTTTTAATTCAATCGCTTTTACTTCAGGACGCATGGCATTTTTTAGGAATGTTTCTTCATGATACTTACCATCTTTACGTGCACCGAAAAGCCCCGAACTAATTTGGAAAATTAAATCAGCGGATTTTTCCTTTAAAACACCTTGTTCAACAAGTTTTCTAACATGGTGCATGACACCTTTGCCGAAATGTTTTTCAAGTTCAAAATTCGACCGATTAGGATTTTCCGAAATAAATTTGACAATTCTTTCACTTAAACGATCAACGAGTGGTTGATCTTCATCAATCACCTCATATACTTTCGAAAGGTGATATGGCGAAATACCACCTTCACCTGTATTCATGTAACTGCCACCACTAATGGCAACACCTTGCGATAATGCTTTTACAGCATTTCTTGATAGGGCACCGAAACTCATCGCAGAAACTCCGACTAATCCTTTAACGTGAAATGGCTTTTCTCTTTCGGGACCGATGACAATTTTATTTTCTTCTGTTAAATGCCACGGTTTGATTTCGGCTTGATCGCGCTTCTCTTTTCTTTTCGTTAATTTTTCATCTAAAATTGTGTATTTATACGTTTTAATAGGGTGTTTATTATCAACACTTAACTCATCAACGTTTAGCGGAAACATTGAATTAGTTAAGTAAAAATCAGTTATTGAGAAATCCTTTTTTGAGCCAAATCCGATTACTGTATTTGCATATTTGCCAGCTTTTGCAATTGCTTCTTGTGTATTTCGGTCGACAGGTTTTCCTTCATGATCGTTTAAAAACCAATATTGTCTAAACTCTGGACCAACCATTTCAAAGATGTAACGGAGGCGGCCCAATAATGGATGGGTCTTTAAAATAGAATGTTGATGTTGAAATTTGTCTTTTAAATAAATAAAGATTATTAAAATGATAAGTCCATAAAACAAGATATACGGCAATAGTTGAAAGAATGAAATGAAGATAGACAGTTTGATCACCTCATGTATTATGATATCACCAAAAAAATTTTGTTAAAGAGTTGTACACTAATTTTCCGCCTTTATCTAATAAAAGTATAAGATCAATGCTTTTTAGTGATCAATGAGATGAATAGTTTTTATAAATGACACCAGTTAATCGGTGTTAACCGATATTTTTTTAAAATCGCATTCGTTTTAGAAAATGGTCGGCTACCAAAAAATCCACGGTGCGCTGATAGTGGGCTTGGATGTGGTGCTTTTACTATTTCATGCTTGGTCGTATCTATTAGCGCTTGTTTTCTCTGTGCAGCTCTTCCCCATAATATGTAAACGATTGGATGTTCTTTTTCATTTAAAACATTGATCACTCGATCTGTAAAGTTTTCCCACCCCATACCACGATGAGAGTGTGCCTTTCCGCGCCGAACGGTAAGGACAGCATTAAGTAATAATACACCTTGCTTAGCCCAGTTGAGTAAATGGCCATCTTTAGGCATGTCACAGCCTAAATCATTTTGCATCTCTTTAAAAATATTTACTAACGATGGAGGTGGTGGTACTGATGGCTGGACGGAAAAGCTAAGACCGTGGGCTTGATTTGGGCCGTGATAAGGGTCTTGTCCTAAAATAACGACTTTCACGTCATGAAATGGTGTGTAATGAAGGGCATTAAAAATATCATACATGTTTGGGTAAATCGTTTGCGTCATATATTCACGTTTTAAAAACTCCCTTAATCTTAAATAATATGGTTTTTTAAATTCATCTTTTAATAATGGTTCCCAGTCATTTTTTAAAATACGCTTCGTCATTTTTGGATCCTTCCTTATAAGATTAATATTGCTATGTTAAATCTAGCATTTTTTGCTTCATTTTAAAAAGAAAGTTTATATGCTTCTTCCATTGTGTAAGGTAATGGAATCCATTTAAAATCAGACGTCCTCTCAAGGAAAGTTCCGTTGATCCTGACTCATGAATAGCAGGTCTTTTCTCTTTTCACGCAGGGATTAAAAGAAAAAATGTTCACAGTTTACGGCCCTCACCCCTTGATCGCTTTCACGTGTTTAATCAACAATATCAAACATTAAGCGCTAACTCTCTTAATCTATTTCAATCGATCACTTACTTGATCGGGCGAGTATGTGTGAAAGTGGCAGTAAATGTTATACCTGATGCATTACAGTTTGAAGGGACGGTAAGATTTTCACACGAAGAACAAGGAAGACATATCGCACGGAAATGAAACAACTTTTAGATCATGTTTGTCGCAAGCATCAATGTACTCACAAGTTTCCTCGAGCATACATAGCCGATGAATTTATTCGTTTACAATGAAGAAACGTGTGAAGTGTATTTGTCTTTTTTTGGGATTGAAAATGAAGCTAAAGGGACTAATGCTGAAAATCATAATGCACATTTTGATACAGATGAGGGTGTTTTAAAATTAGCTGTAGCAGCAACGGTTTAATATGTGATTAACATTTTAAATGATCAACGAGAGATTTCTTATTATAAGTTATAAGGCAACGAAGGATGTTGTGTCGTTATTTGCTCATCTTGGTTTTAACTCCATCAAAAAACTGTTTTATTCATTAATAAATGGCATATTGGCACGGATACGTCCTTTAATACGTTTTGCCCTTATGTGTTTTTGTTTTAGGAGTTCGTCAATATTAAATATGAGCGGATATTTATTTTCACCTAAAGCAATGCCTGCTTTTCTTTCACTTGGAAGATAAATCGCTGTATGAAGTGTCCCCGCATATGCACCATATTTTCGCGAAAAGACACCTTGATTTGGATCATTTAAAAGTTTAAAAGCATTTAATGGATCGTGGATGTGTTTTTGCTTCATGTTCATCGTATCTTCTCTTGCCTTAGAATCATCCATTCTGTAGCGATTTTCTTCCGTTAAGTGTTTAAAATGATTCGTACAAATTGAACCTTCTCTAACAGATACACGGCGCGGAGATGCTTCAACGATCAAAGGCTTATGAAAAGGATCAAGCAACACATAACTAAATGAATGCCGGTGCGGGATTTCTTTAAGAAGTGAAATGGCTTCATCAACATCTGCACACAACTCTAAAATCATTCGGCCAATCATATTACATAAAAATCCATCATCAGATTTTTTACGATTAATGAAGTTATATCCCATCACAAGACCTTTTTCATTCATGCCGTCGGTACGGCCGGTAATTTGCATCGACGGCCCGATTGTAGTGTAGCCATGGTCTGTCGGTTCATAAATAACGTATCTACCCTCATACGTTTCAGGATGATTGTCATAATTTCTTACCATATATTGTTCGGTCGTAAAGATTGAACATCCACTTTTTCCGTATTCTAAATAATATCCACCAAATTCAATAATAGCTTCTTCAATGGAGCATTTTAAACCGTCTGCAAGGCCGACAATTTCATTCCACATCGACGGAAAAAATGAGTGGATGATTTTTTTAAATGCTCGTTTATTAATTAAAAAATGCCGGTTTTTTCGCGGTCCCCACAATTTTTTTCGATGGGCTAAAATTGGTGAGTTGCGGAGCTGTTTTCCTTGCATATAACCGAAATTATAATGACTACCTTTATATTGAATAATGTCACTATGAACAGAAATCATTACTATGCCCCCACTTTTCTATCCTTTGTTAGTGTAATAGAAAAATGAGGATTTTAATATTCTTTTGCTTGGAGTCGCTTACATAGCCTACATCATAAAACATTATATATGATAAGAAAGAGGTGATTTACGTTCTCAATAAAGTGTTCATAACTTTCATTATTTAGTGAGGTGTACGTCTAAAGGGAATTTTGTCGCTAATTTAACATTTTACTTCCATATATAAAGATGATAAATTTATATAGGTTTAAAAAAGTATTTAAATAATATACGTATGCATAGAATAACCGCTATTTAAACATCATGAATTTAACAGCAGGAGGGGTTATAATGGATTTTTCTCCATGGACAGCGTTTACGGATTTAGGTTTTATCGCGATTTTACTTGTGATTGGAACCGTTTTAAGGGCTAAGGTAACATTCATTCAAAAACTATTTTTACCAGCGAGCATTATTGCTGGCCTTCTCGGTTTAATTCTCGGACCTAATGGTGTTGGCTTCATTCCGTTTTCCGATCAAATTGAAACATATCCTGGTATTTTAATTGCAATCGTTTTCGGCTCAATTCCACTTACAACAGGTAAATTTGATTGGCATGCGATTAAAAGTCGCGTTGGAAGTATGTGGGCATATTCGCAAAATTCGATGATACTTATGTGGGGAGGCGGTCTTTTATTTTCGCTTTTATTAATTAATCCGTTTTGGGAAGATGTTCATGCTGGTTTTGGCATTCTTTTAGCAGCTGGATTTGTCGGCGGACATGGAACAGCAGCTGCTGTTGGGGATACATTTGCCCGTCATGGTTGGGAAGATGCAACATCCCTTGCGATGACATCAGCAACAGTTGGCGTGCTTGCAGCTATTTTACTCGGTATTTTATTTATAAAACTAGGCTCAATAAGGGGTCATACATCTTTTTTAGCCTCTTTTGATCAGCTACCGAACGAATTAAGAACGGGATTAATTCCGAAAAACGCTAGAGACCGTATGGAAACAGATACAGTATCATCAAACACTATTGACCCTTTTATTTTCCATTTTTCACTTGTAGTTTTAATTGGTCTTGGTGGTTATTATTTAAGTGAATTGGGTGAAATGTTACTTCCACAAGCATCGATTCCAGCGTTTTCATTGGCGTTTGTTGTCGGTTTAGTCGTTCAACAAATTTTAGTAAAAACTGGTGGCGAAAACTATGTAAGTAAAGATGTGATCAATAGAATGAGTGGTAGTGCAACAGATGTTCTCGTCGCGTTTGGAATCGCATCCATCAGTCTTGCTGTTGTGCTTGATTATATTGTACCTTTAATATTGTTATTTTTAATTGGACTTGGGATAGCTTACTTTTTCTTTAAAATTTTATCACAAGCTTTCTTCTCAAATTATTGGTTTGAAAAAGGTATCTTCACTTGGGGATGGAATACAGGAACAGTTGCGATGGGTATTGCCCTGCTTAGAATTGTTGATCCAGAGCTTAAAAGTAAAACGCTTGATGATTATGGACTTGCATACATTCCGATCGCACCAGTTGAAATTATGTTAATTACATTCGGTCCATTGTTTATCGTTAATTCACAATCCTTTTTATTCGCAGGTTTATGTTTATTAGTCTCAGCCATTATATTTTTAATTGCTTATAAAAATAAATGGGCTGTGCTTGGCAAGAAGCGAGAAATGTCACAATAAAAGGTGTTGCCATTGGAGGGAGAGATCCCTCCTTTTTTATGAAAAAATGACATGATATAACCTGTCAACAGCTTCAGGGATGTCTTCGATATGAATATTAGCAAAGCCTAAAACGAGTTCTATTTCATTGGTATGTTTATATTTATGTTGCAACATAAAACGCCGCATCGAATAAATTTCTAATTTCTTTTGTTGAGCCTTTTGTTCAATATCCGCATAACTTTTATTCGTTTTAAAAGTCGCTAAAAAGTGTAAACCTGCAGGGATATCATCAATCATGATGCTATCCTTAAACTTCTTTTTTAAATATTTGATTAAACAGTTTCTTTTTCGTTCATATTGTTGATTCATTCGTTTAATATGCCTGTGATATGCACCTGATTCGATAAAATAATGTAGGGTAAAAAGTGCAAGTGTATTACTATATTGCATTAAATCAAAATATCGCTCACGGTATTTTCTAAGTATATTGACTGGTAAAACCATATAACTGATGCGAAATGTAGGAAGTAATGATTTTGAAAATGTGCCCATATAAATAACACGTTGATGGTGATCTAAACTTTGCAGTGAAGGAATGTTATCTGTTTTATATTTAAATTCACTATCGTAATCATCTTCGATAATGTAACGATTGCTTCCCTTAGCTGCCCAATTGAGCAGTTCAATGCGCCGGGAAATTGGCATAATTTTACCTGTTGGAAACTGATGAGAGGGGGTGACGAACAAACAGTTTACTTTTGTATCTTCTATTTTTTTCATATCGATTCCTTTTTGATCTAATCTTGTCGGTGTTACATGTAAATTAAGACGCTTTAATAATGAATATATACGAGCATATCCAGGATCCTCAATAGCTATATGTATGTTTTCATTTAAAATAGGCATCAGTTGTAAAAGAAGCGGCTGTGTACCGGCACTTATAACCATTTGTTCAGGTTCACAATTCACACCACGCGTAAGTGCAATCAATTTTGCGATTGAATCACGAACGATATAAGGGCCTTGTGGATGAGGAATTTCTGTAAGCTCTTGTTTATGTTGTTTAATTGCTTGCTTCTTACATTTTAACCACTCTTTAAATGGAAAGAGAGATATATCCGCTGTCATATGTGAAAGTGATAGCCACCCTTCTTCTTTTTGTCTATATTCCTTTAAATCATCGGGAAAGTCTGTTGTCTCCTTCGTTTGTACTGTAAATTGTGTAATATCTTCAACGTAATATCCACTTCTTTCAATAGTGTAAATGTAACCTTCAGCAAGCAATTGTTCATAAGCATTTGTGATCGTATTAATGCTAACATCTATGTTTTCAGCTAACATTCTTTTAGATGGTAATTGGTCGTGAGGGTTAAATTCGCGATTTAAAATTTTTTGTTTAAGTTCGTTATAAATTTGTTGATATAAGTAAGCACGTCCCTCATGTTTGTCGATGTTTAATAAAATCAAGATAATCCTCTCCATCTGGTACCAAATAAATCTATTAACTGGTACTTTTAATCATATCAAATAATCATTAAAATAATCTATAAATTATGAATAAACATATTAAAAGGAAAAAAATCGGATATGAAATAACATGATTGTTAAGTGTGATGATGTATGAGCAACATTAAATTTAAAATAAAGGAGAGAACATAATGACACAACTACAATTAAGTAGTAAAGCATTGCAAGAAAAAAGACAAACATATATTCCACGTGGTGTTAGCAATGGTAATATAAATATTGCCGATGTTGCTAAAGGTGCAACGATTTATGATGTCGATGGACGAGAGTGGATTGATTTTGCTGGCGCGATCGGGACGTTAAATGTTGGCCATAGTCATCCAAAAGTAACGGAAGCTGTTAAGAAGCAAGTTGATAAATTTTTACATCCTGGCTTTAATGTCATGATGTATGAAAGTTATATTTTATTAGCGGAAAAATTGTGTGAAATAACACCAGGTGACTTTGAAAAACAAGCGATTTTATTTAATTCTGGTGCGGAAGCTGTAGAAAATGCTGTTAAAATGTCGCGTTTGTACACGAATCGGCAAGCAGTCGTTTCTTTTTCGGGAGGTTTCCACGGGCGAACAAATTTCACAATGGGCATGACGAGTAAAGTGAAGCCCTACAAACACGGATTCGGTCCGTTTGCTCCCGAAGTTTATCAAGCACCTTTTCCATACATGTATCATAAGCCTGATGAATTTTCTGAGGCGGCTTATATTGATCATGTGATCGAAGCGTTTAAAGATTTCTTTACATCTGTCGTATCACCGGAAATGGTTGCATGTGTCGTTATGGAGCCTATTCAAGGTGAGGGTGGCTTTATTATTCCACCGAAAAAATTCGTCCAATTTGTAAACGATTTCTGTCAAGAGCATGGCATTATTTTCGTCGCGGATGAAATTCAAACAGGTTTTGGGCGGACAGGTAGGCTATTCGCTATAGAAGAACATTTCGGGGTTGTTCCAGATTTAATGACTGTGTCAAAATCTTTAGCAGCAGGTTTACCTTTAAGTGGTGTTGTTGGCCGTTCAGACATTTTAAATGCTGCTGAACCTGGACAATTAGGTGGGACATTTGCAGGAAACCCTGTCGCATGCGCTGCAGCTACAGCTGTTATAGATGTTGTGGAAGAAGAAAACTTAAATGAAAAATCCGAATACATCGGTCAAAAGATTGAAGAAAAGTTAAAGGAACTTGAACAAAAACATTCATTCATTGGTGATATTCGTCGTTTAGGCTCAATGGTTGCCGTTGAGTTAGTGAAAGACCGAGAGACGAAAACACCAGATCCCGATAAAACGAAAGCTATTGCGCGCTATGCTAATGAAAATGGTCTACTCTTATTAACGGCTGGTATGAAAGGTAACGTTATTCGCTTCCTACCACCTCTTGTGACAAGTGATGAAGAGTTAAACAAAGGATTTGTTATACTGGAAGAAGCATTTGCAAATGCTTAAAATATGAAGGTTACTTGAAAGGAGTTAAATGTATGACAAACATTCAAGTGATGAATCCTGCAACTGGTGAATTTATTCAAGAGGTGAAGGTTAACACGGCAGAAGAAGTAGAACAAGCGATAATGCGTGGCTATAATTATTTTCAACAATGGAAAAGAATAAACGCTCATGAACGTTCAAGGTTATTAAAGAAATGGTCTGAGCTTATTCAAAAACAAAAAGATGAGATTGCCAAAGTGATGACACTTGAAAACGGTAAACCTCTCCAGGAATCATTAGGGGAAGTTGATTATGCAACGAGCTATATCGATTGGTATGCAGAAGAAGCGAAAAGAATTTATGGACGGACAATTCCAGCTAATAGTGAGGAGAAAAGAATCGTTGTCAGTAAACATCCAATTGGGCTCGTTGCAGCGATTACACCATGGAATTTTCCAGCAGCTATGATGACGAGAAAAGCTGCCCCAGCTTTAGCTGCCGGATGTACCTTTATCGTTAAACCAGCTGCTGAAACACCGTTAACGGCGATTCGTATCATTGAACTTGCCTATGAAGCTGGTATACCAAAAGACGCTATTCAATACGTTAATGGCGATGGAAAAGAGATCGGTGATATTTTTACAAGTAGTGAATATATACGAAAGATTACATTTACAGGCTCAACACCTGTTGGAAAATCAATTATTAAAAATAGCGCACATACTGTAAAAAATGTAACGATGGAGTTAGGTGGGCACGCGCCATTAATTGTTGCAAAAGATGCCCATTTAGATATGGCTGTGAAACATACAATTCAAACGAAATTTAGAAATGCCGGACAAACGTGTGTCTGTGCTAATAGAATTTTAGTGCATGAATCGATTGTTGACGTATTTTCCGAAAAATTAGCTAAAGAAGTGCGAAAATTAAACGTAGGTAACGGACTTGAGGAGAATACAGATATTGGTCCTGTGATTAATGAAGCGGGTTATGAAAAGATTTCTAAGCAAGTTGAAGATGCGCTTGAAAAGGGTGCGAAAGTACTTGTTGGTAATGAATATGACATCGATCAAGAAAAGAACACATATTTTGTTTACCCAACAGTTTTAACAAACGTTAATTTAGAAATGGAAATTATGCATGAGGAAACCTTCGGGCCGATTGCACCTATTTCAAGTTTTAAAACACTTGATGAAGCGATTGAGATTGCAAATGGAACACCGTTTGGCTTAGCGGCTTATTTCTTTACGAATGATTATAGAACAGGCATATATTTACACGATCATTTAGATTTTGGCATTATCGGCTGGAACGATGGTGGCCCTTCTGCCGCACATGCGCCATTTGGTGGTATGAAGGAAAGCGGTCTTGGTCGTGAAGGTGGTATTGAAGGTATTGAGCCTTATTTAGAGACGAAGTACTTGTCTGTAGGGGAGTTGTAGAAAGTTATAAAGGTAATTTCTGTTTCAAAGGAAATTACCTTTATTTCAAGTTCATATAAATAGAAATTTTAAACATAACAATGTAATTTCTGAAGGTAAAATATATTTCTTAGGAGGAATACTATGTATCAACCAAAAGACTCATCAAAATCGCCTAGATATACAGGTCCACGGACGTTTATGAGATTAGAGCATTTAAGGACAACGGAATATGTCGACTTTGTTGTTGTGGGGGTCCCGTTTGATACAGCAGCGTCTAATCGAACGGGCCAACGGTATGGACCACAACATGTAAGAGATTTTTCTGTTTTATTAAGACCATATAATCCAGATCAAGATATAGACATTTTTGAGTATTGTTCAGGTGTCGATTACGGTGATTTTGATATAGTTCCTGGAAACGTTCACAAAACATATGACAATATTGTTGATGGATTAAAGCCCATTCTTGAAAAAGATATTACCCCGATTATGATCGGTGGCGATCATTCTATTTCCCTCGGTCACTTGAGAGCGTTTGCAGCAAAGTATGGCCCTGTGTCACTTGTGCATTTCGATTCACACGGAGATACGTGGGGAGATTATTTTGGTGAAAAGTATATGCATGGGACACCTTTTCGACGAGCCGTTGAAGAAGGACTCGTTGACACAGATCATTCGATTCAAGTAGGTATGCGTGGTCCATTGTATGGTCCGGAAGATATTGAGGATGCAAGAGATTTGGGTTATGAGGTTATACCAATGAATGAAGTTAGAAAGATTGGATATGAAAAAGTCATGGAAAGAATTCATCAACGGGTGAAGGATAAGCCTGTATTTGTTTCTTATGATATTGACTTTTTAGATCCAGCTTATGCTCCAGGGACAGGAACACCTGAAGTAGGTGGACCAACAAGCCATGAGGCGCTTGAGTATGTAAGGGGATTGGATGGTCTTAATGTCGTAGGATTTGATTTAGTCGAAGTATTACCAGCATATGATAGTGGACAAATAACGGCAATAGCAGCGTCATCTATCATATTTGAAATGATTAGTTTAGTAGCTTTGAAGAAAAAAAGAAGGCTCGAAGAAAATAAATAGGAGTTTCTATTTGAGACTCCTCTACTTGTCATTCGATATACAAGAATAAATAATCACATATATATTCGAAATATTCAATGTATTAGGTCTTGAAAATATTGAATGAGGATAGGAAGGGAAGAATCAATGTCAGCTATTGATGGAATTATTATGTTTCTGTATTTTATCATATTAATTATTATTGGAATCATTGGTGTAAGAAAAGCAAAAACTTCTGAAATTTATATTGTAGCCGGTAGAAACCTCGGTATTTTTATGTTTTTTGGTGCTATGACTGCTGTATTTCTTGGAGGATCTTCAACTATAGGTACAGCTCAACTAGGTTATGAAAGTGGATTCTCGGGGATTTGGTTCGTATTTTCGATGGGACTAGGGATTATGTTTTTTGGATTATTATTACTTCAACGCATAACTGATTTTAAATTAATGACTATCAGTGAACTATTAGGGAAGCTTTTTAATGTTCAATCAAAATTAATAGGCACTGTCGTTGCGGCACTTTATGCTTTAATGGTGACTGTAACACAAGTTATTGCAATTGGAGTACTTTTAAGTGCTATTTTTGATTGGAGTGTAATCACCTCTATGTTAATAGGGGGTGGAATAGTGTTTTTTTATACAATTCTTGGTGGTATGTGGTCCGTTACTATGACAGATGTATTTCAGTTTTCAATTATAACGATTGGAATATTTTTAGTTATGTTGCCAATAAGTTTAAGTAAAGTTGGGGGATTTGGACAATTATATACTCAATTGCCTAGTAACTTTTTCGATGTAACAGATATAGGTATGACTGAGATCATTAAGTATATTACAACATATACCCTCGGGATGATGGTTGGACAAGATATATGGCAACGTTATTTTACTGCTAAAAATAAAAAAGTAGCACGTACTGGTGGGGTATTAGTCGGCATTTATTCATTAATATATTCTATAGCGATGGTCATTATTGGAATGTGTGCCTTAATAATAATTCCGAATATTCCTGATACACAAAACGTTTTTACGATAATGGCTTTTGAAACTTTACCCTCGGGTTTATTGGGACTAGTTTTTGCAGCAGTTGCTGCAGCAATAATGTCAACCGCATCGGGAACTTTATTAGCGTCCTCCACTTTAATCGCAAAAGATATTTTAAAAGATCAATTTTTTCAACATTATTCAGATAGACAATTTTTAAAATTATCTCGAATGACTACTTTCATAGTTGGTATTATTGCAATAGTTATATCTTTGTGGATTCAAGAGCTTCTTGTTGCAATTGATGTTGCTTATGCTATTTTAGCGGGTTCTATTTTTATCCCAATTGTTTTTGGAGTTTTCTGGAGAAAAACTACTTCTAAAGCAGCATTTTACGCAATTACAATTAGTGCCTTAGTAGTTATAGGTGGATTATTGATAGAAGGCTTATCTTCTACAAATCCTATTTTATATGGTATAGGAGTAAATATTATAGTCATTATTACAGTCTCGTTATTCGATAAGTCTGGCTCCGTAGACGTGGAACAAGAGGTAAGTTAAATTTATCTTACTTCGTTTAAGTTTTAGATTACAGATATTTTAAAAAAAGAAGCCAAAAAGATACTCATTCCCAACATAAATGATTGCTTTATTCATATGTATATTTAGTAATGTCGAATATGCGATATAACATATAAATCAGTATTACTTAAAATATAATAGTAAAAATTTAGGGAGTGAGAACATGAAAAGCTTATCCGAATTAGATAAAAAACATTTTATTCATCCAACGTCTTCAATAAAAGAACAACATGAACAGGGTCCGAAGCTAATTGTAGACAAAGGGGATGGAATATATTTAACAGATAAAAACGGTAGCGTTTACATTGATGCGATGTCTTCCTTATGGAATGTTAATGTTGGGCATGGACGTCAAGAATTGGCAGAAGTAGCGAAGGAACAAATGGAAAAATTAGCTTTCAGTTCAACGTTTTCCACTTTTAGCCACGAACCGGCAATTTTGCTTGCAGAAAAAATAGCTTCCATTGCTCCAGAAGGCTTAAATGCGGTTTTCTTTACATCGGGTGGATCGGAATCAAATGATACCGCTTTCAAACTTGCTCGGTACTATTGGAAACTACAAGGAAAACCACATCGGCGAAAAATTATCTCGTTAAAGCGTGGTTATCACGGTGTTGCTGCAGGATCGACAAGTGCAAGAGGTATTCCTGAATTTTGGAAAATGGCAGGTCATATGATGACAGGATTTATTCATGTTGAAACTCATTATGAACAGATGACTTCTGAGGCAATAAAGTCGATAAAGCATGTTATCGAGGAAGAAGGTGCAGATACAATTGCAGCATTTATCGCGGAACCTGTACAAGGGGCAGGCGGTGTTATCATTCCACCAAAAGATTATTTCCAAGAAGTACGAAAGTTATGTGATGAGTATGGGATATTGTTTATTGCTGATGAAGTCATCACTGGTTTTGCTCGAACAGGTAAAATGTTTGGCCTTGAGAACTGGGGAGTTACTCCTGATTTGATGACATTTGCTAAAGGTGTTACAAGCGGTTATTTACCTTTAGGTGGTGTCGTTGTGTCTGATCATATACACAATGTATTAAAGGAAAAATCAACAGGTCCTTTATTTCATGGCTTTACTTATAGTGGCCATCCGACAGCAACTAAAGTGGCTTTAAAAAATATTGAAATTATTGAAAAAGAAAATTTAGTTGAAAACTCCCGTAAGATGGGGGAGGAATTATTTAAAGGATTTCAAGAAATAAAAAGTCATTTAAATATAATTGGCAACGTAAGAACACTAGGTTTATTAGGTGCCATAGAGTTAGTTAAAGATCCGGAAACAAATGAACGATTTTCTCCTGGGTTAAAAGTATCTGTTCGTGTGATTGAAGCGTTACATGAACGAGGCGTGATTTGTCGTGCAGTCTCTTACGACGGAACCGACATCATATGTTTTGCACCACCGCTTATTATAACTAAAGAGCAAGTTGATACGTTAATTGAAAGGCTAGAAGATGCTGTCGCTCACGTGCAAAAAGATTTGAATGTTTAAAAAATAGTTCGGTTATAAAAGCGTGTAGTGCATGATTAGAAATTGCATAAATATGTATTTGGAAGGAGGGTTTATATGGGAGAACCAAAGCTTATTAAAACGTTAGGTAATCGAGATGTATTAGCGCTAGCTTTTGGCGCTATGATTGGATGGGGTTGGGTTGTCACAACTGATCTTTGGATTGGGGAAGCTGGATCCCTTGGCTCGATTATGGCATTTTTGATCGGTGGCTTATTAGTAGTTTTAGTCGGATTAACTTATTCTGAGCTAGCTTCGGCTCTTCCGTTGGCAGGTGGCGAGCTAATTTATAGTTTTAAAGCGATGGGAAGAGTTGTATCCTTTATGACAACATGGGCAATTATTTTAGGTTATGTATCAGTTGTTGCCTTTGAAGCAGTTGCTTTACCTACCGTCTTTGAATATTTAATTCCTAATTATAGTCAAGGTTACTTATATACGATTGCTGGTTGGGATGTAACGGCTACTTGGGCGGGTGTAGGCATCCTAGGATCTATTATAATTGCCTGGGTCAATTATAAAGGTATTAAATTATCATCTGTTATTAATTTCATTTTAACAATGCTTATATTGATCGCTGGTATATTACTCATTACAGGTACGTCTTTTACTGGAGATTTTCAAACAATGAAACCACTATTTGATAATGGTATAGCAGGTTTGTTAACAGTGGTGATTATGACACCTTTTATGTTTGTTGGATTTGATGTCATACCGCAAGCTGCTGAAGAAATTAATCTTCCTCAAAGAAATATAGGTATTTTATTAATTTTCTCAGTCATATTAGCTGTCTTATGGTACGTGGCCATTATTTTTGGTGTCTCACGTATTCTTACGCCCTCAGAGATTGTAAGCTCTAATTTAGTAACTGCTGATGCAATGGCTAAAGCTTTTGGTGGTAGTCAAATGATGGGAAATATATTAGTTTTAGGTGGAATTGGCGGAATTTTAACAAGTTGGATTGGTTTTTATGTTGGCGGTAGCAGAGCTATATATGCGTTAGCAAAAGCTGGTATGTTACCGAAAGCTTTAGGCGAATTGCATCCAAAATATCACACGCCCCATAAAGCGATTATTCTTATTGCCGTTTTATCTACGGTTGCACCATTTTTCGGACGACCAGCTCTTGAGTGGATTGTTGATGCAGGTGGACTTGGTTTAGTCGTTGCATGGTTAATGGTATCCATATCTTTTATTATTTTAAGGAAAAAGGAACCAACCATGAAAAGGCCATTTAAGTTACCAGGAGGTACTACAATTGGTTGGATAGCGACTTTTATGTCAATTGGTGTAGGCATTTTATATTTACCAGGTATGCCTTCTGCACTAGTCTGGCCTTATGAATGGGTCATTATCGTTATTTGGTCAATTTTAGGAGTAATATTTTACAGATTCTCAATATCTAAATATGGTAAAGAAAATAGTAATCAACATTTAAATGATGAAATATCTAAGATTATAAAGTACGAAAAAGACGAACAGAATGATCAAAATAAAGTTGGCTTGTAAATTAACATAAGTTTGTTTTAGCATTTTCTAAAATACTCATTTACTTAAATGTGTAAGCGTTTTAAAAATGTAAAAATAAACTTACGATCATACTGATTACTAAATTCAATTTTAGTCGTTTGAATAATAATAAACGACATATCAAAAACCACCTATCAAAAGTATGAATTTGATTGGTGGTTTCTTCGTGCTTATTCTCGAACGAGGGTTCCGGCTGCTTTTACTCTAATATTTGTCGCATTTCCTGGTAGATAAGCGAATGGAATATCTTCAACGTCTACAATGTCACAACTGTCTTGATCGGCTCCAGCTGCAACTGCCTCATCAATTGCCATTTGTTTAGCTTGATTTAATGCTTCTTCTCTTCCAATATCATCATTATCATCGAGAGCAAAAATTTGCTCCACTTCACCACTCACTTGAGCAATGACTGAACCAATAGCATTAGCCACTTTATTATTATCCGGTCAATTGTCTAAGGGTGTTTAATTTAACGTTTTAATATCATTACAATATAATTATTTTACAAAATGGGTTGTCAAATTTTATTTTTTGCAGTATAGTTTTTATGGACATACAATAAATCTCTTTGGAGAAGTACCCAAGTCCGGCTGAAGGGGGCGCACTCGAAATGCGCTAGGGCGTCTTAAGCGCCGCATGGGTTCAAATCCCATCTTCTCCGTTTTAATGACAATCATTCATGAAAATTTTATATTACAAGAAAAGTCGCAGTGAAATGATGTTCGCTGCGACTTTTTTTCGGAAATATTTCTTATGGATTATTTCATTGATATAATTGTTGTAGACAGAATGTTTCAACATATTTGCATTATGAGAATAAAGGAGGGCGTGATGTAATAATAGTTTATTGATTGTAAGTGATTCAAAAACATTTTAATGATATGTTAAGACTATATATAGGAGGAGATCGTATGGAGATTACAATTAATGATAATAAACTTGCGTTAATGGTTGGAGATATTACAAAGCAAGAAACAGATGCTATTGTCAATGCAGCCAATGGTTCATTATTAGGTGGTGGCGGTGTTGATGGGGCGATTCACCGTGCAGCTGGTCCAGAGCTTTTACAAACGTGCAAAAAAGTACGCCAAGAATTGTTAAGGGATAATTATTTGCCAACAGGTGAAGCAGTCATGACTAAAGGATTCAATTTGCCGGCTTCCTATGTCATACATACGGTTGGACCAATTTGGGAGGAAGCAGGTAATGAAGAAGAGCTTCTAGCAAATTGTTATGAAAATAGTTTAATGTTAGCACTGACACTAAAGGGAGACGGGGCAAATGTTGTTGATAAAAATGGTGGTTTATTAAGTACGGAAATGCCAAAAAGCGATTCTTCCGGATCTAAGCAGTTAAGTATCGCTTTTCCATCGATTTCAACAGGTGTATACCGTTTTCCGATCGACTTAGCAGCAGAGACTGCTTTAAAAACAATTAGCGACTTTCTCTCAAAATATACATTTGGTAAAGTCGTTATGACGTTATTTTCCGAAGATGATTATCATGTTTATGAAAATGCTTTAAAAAAATTGTAACTCTCATCATCGATTGATAAGGATGTTTAAGCGATCGTTCTTTTATTGCATCGTTCTTTCATGTTAGACTAATGGTAATACCTATAGTCATCCATCCTCTTTTAAGGGAGGTTAATGAATAATGACGGTGCATATCATTATTTTAATGATATCAATTACATTTGCGATTACCGTATTAGTACAAATTTTTCCACCTCGGGGAGTGGAGCAAATTACCGTTTACGAACTTGCCGATATGTTAGCAGATCAAGAAAATACTTATCAATATATTGATGTTCGACCGGCAAAACAATTTAATCGCTTGCACGTCTTCGGGTTTAAAAATATTCCATTAGATGAATTAAAACAAAGGCTTAATACGTTATCTAAAGATAAAAAAGTAGTCGTCATGTGTGAACGAGGAATCGACGGTAATGAAGCGTGTAAAATCTTAAAACGAAGAGGGTTTAAGAACTTAGCGAATGTAAGGGGAGGAATTGTAGCATGGGAGCCTCATGACTAAAGCTCCTTTGTTTATATTTAATTTTGTGCTTTAAAACTCGGATTATGGGATGTGACCATGATTCGAGTTTTTTATAAAAAATATTGCACTCATCATTCGTTATTGGAGTTAGACATATGGTTAAACAATTATCTATCGAAAAAACATTCGCGTGGTTACTCGTCGTTATATGGATGGGATTTATCTTTTATTTATCACATCAAACAGCAGAAGAATCGAGTGAGCTTAGCTCAAGTGTTACAGCAACGATTAGAGAACTAATACAATTCATCAATCTAAATATAGATGTTCCAATCGAAATATTACACCATTATATACGAAAAAGTGCTCATTTTGTAGTTTATTTGATACTCGGTGTACTCGTTTTCAATGCGTTGTTTGTAAGTCAAATGAATCAGGTGCGACACGCCCTTATAGCTATTATGATTTGTGTTATTTATGCAACAATTGATGAATTTCATCAATTGTTTATTCCAGGTCGAAGTGGCGAAATTACAGATGTTTTGATCGATAGCATCGGTGCAACGATTGGCACTATTTTTTATAAAAGTATGTCGCGATTCATCATTTTTAAACGCTCGAAAATATAATATGACATCTTTAAATGTCCATGTCTCATTAAAGGCATGGACATTTTTAATATTTTTTCTTCATTTTATGTTGAAATTTGCCAAAAATTGTCGATAAATAAAGTGGGTCTTTAGACTCGGGGGTTATAACCTATTTGTGTGGAAGGGTTTTACAGAAGGTGTATATTAAGTAGATATATCAATGTTAGCAATGGAGGAGGGTTATATTGGATCAACGTTTAAATTCACTTATTTGGCAATTAAATATTTACCATTACTTTCAGCCTATTAAAGACTTAACCCAACATAAAATTTACGGTTTGGAAGCGCTCATTTGCTCACGACATTTTGCGCATCCTGGAAAACTTTTTAATTATGCTAAGGAATGTGGTAAACAATTTGAATGAGACGTCGCTTCTATACTTAAAGTGAGTAAGACGTTTAATAAATATTATTCAAATTATCATTATTTCATGTTATTTATGAATATCTATCTTTCTACATTAATTTCCCCAAACTTTAAAAGTTATTTTACAAATATTCATATCTACTGCAACTAGTTTCGCCTCACTGGATTGTGTTTGGAATTAACGAAACAGAAAAAATAACAAATGTATTCGCTTTTAAAAAGGACTGTAGCACGTTTAAAGTAACACGGTTTTTTAATTGCTATTGATGATATAGGTAAAGGGGAGTCAACGCTTAGAACAATTTTAGAATTGAACCAGATATTATTAAAATTGATCGTTATTTTGCGAAGGATTTAGCTATGTGTCCTAAAAAGCAAAAGGTTATTAAATTTTTATTAGATTTTTGCGATGACAACACAAAAGTGATTGTTGAAGGCATTGAGACGCTTGCAGATATGAAAACGACATGTGAACTAGGTGTCCCCTTAGGACAAGGTTTCTTTTTAGGAAAACCAACATTTTTAGAGGATTATATGTTAAGTGTTGAGCATGAATAGTATTTTGTTGTGACGAGGTATGAAAGTGATATGTGTGAATGGTAGAAAGGATGATGATGTTTGAATAAAATCGTCGTGTTTACATGTGCGAATCAACAATATGGCATTGATATTCAACATGCTCATTCTATTGAGCGTGTATTTGATATAACAAATATTCCACACGCACCACAATTTATTAAAGGTGTTATTCATCTTCGCGGGGAAATTATTCCAATCATCGATTTAAAAAAACGTTTAAACATAGGTGAAGCAGAAAATGTTGAACAAATGAAAATTATAATTGTACATATGAGCGATGTTGCAATCGGTTTACTCGTCGATGATGCAACGGATATTTTAGATATTGAAGATGCTGATATTGAAGCTTCGACACATTTTATAGCAAATATTGATCAAACGACATTAAAAGGTGTCGCTAAATTAGAGGATAAACTTTTATTACTACTTGATGTTCCAAGCATATTCAAACGCGATGAAATGATAAAAATCAAAGAAATCATGGAGGATGAAACATGAGGAAAATATTTCAATTTAAACATATTAAATCAAAAATGCTATTCGGCTTTTCATTAGTCATTGTGTTCGTCATTTTTTTTGGAATTTACAATTTTTATACATCACAAAAAGTCAGTAGTGAAATGAAAAATATCGCTAATAAACAGTTACCACTTTTAATTGCTGATGAAAAATTAGCCTTTAATATATCACAAAGATTAACAGATGTACGAGGTTATTTGTTATTAGGTGATCAAAAGTTTCGAGATAGTTTTAATACATATACAGAAGAAAGTGAAAAGTTTCAGGAAGATATATTGTCAATGGTTGATTCTAAAGACGTTAAACAACTGATCGACCAAAGTATTGAATGGGAAAATATTATTATTGATGAAGTGTTTGCTACTTATGAGCGCGGTGATAAAGATGAAGCAATTGAAATATTAGATGATAAAGCTACCCCGCTGGCAGAAGAGATTATGAAAGACTTTGTAGCGTTAAATGAAAGTAGAGAAGATATCATACATGATCGAGCCGATCAAATCGTCTCAAGTGGTGAGACGAATATTATTGTAAGTATCGTTGTAGCAATCGTCATCGTTATACTCAGCGTTTTAGTAGCTCTCATAACGTCTAATATGATTGCTAAACCGATTAGAACAGTGATGGACCGTATGAAATTAATTGCTGATGGACAGTTAAATAACGAACCTATTGAAACATCGCTAAAAGATGAAGTTGGCCAGCTTATTGAAGCAACAAACGACATGAACGATCAAATGAGAACATTGTTACGTCAAATTCAAGATGTTTCTGAGACAGTCAGTAGTCAAAGTGAAGAGTTAACACAATCGGCAAATGAAGTGATGTCTAGCTCTGAGCAAGTTGCCTCAACAATGCAAGATTTATCGTCTGGCGCAGAATCACAATCGAATCATGCGAGTGAATTATCGAACATTGTTGCAACGTTTACAACTAAGATTGAAGAGGCAAATAACAGAGGGCTTGACATTCAAAAATCATCCCAAGACGTCCTTGAAATGACAAATAATGGTTATGCATTAATGGAGAAATCAACAGCACAGATGGATACGATTGATGAAATCGTTCGCGGAGCTGTAGAAAATGTTCAAACACTCAATTCACAATCACAAAAAATATCTGAGTTAGTTGCTGTAATTGAAGATATCGCTGAACAAACGAATTTGTTAGCATTAAACGCAGCTATTGAAGCAGCAAGAGCAGGTGAGCATGGGCAAGGTTTTGCCGTCGTTGCTGATGAAGTGAGAAAACTTGCAGAAGGTGTATCTCATTCAGTGACAGATATTACAGATATTGTGTCAAGTATTCAACGAGAAACTGATCATGTCACGGGCGCTTTAGAAAATGGTTATGAGGAAGTTGAGCAAGGTACCGAACAAATTACTTCAACCGGCGAAGCTTTTAGTGACATTTCAACAGCTGTTCAAGAAATGGTTCGTAACATACAAGTCGTCTCTGATAACTTGTCAGATATCTCTGGAGAAAGTCAAGAGATGAATAGTTCTATTCAAGAAGTAGCAGCGATATCGGAAGAATCAGCTGCCGGGGTTGAAGAAACATCTGCTGCATCAGAACAAACAAGCAGCGCCATGCAAGAAGTATCAGCAAACTCAAATGACCTTGCAAAACTTGCGGAAAAATTAAATAGTCTCGTTCGACAATTTAAATTATAAGTGAAAATATTCATTGATCGTTGCGTAGTATCAAAAGTTACAGGATACTACGCTTTTTCTATTGAGGGTTTTTAGAAATACATTTTTTGTACACTCTTTTTGCTATAGTAAAGTTAAATACAAATTTCTTTTTCTACAAGTCATTGCGCTTATATACTATCCTTGTAGCATATATGGAATATATTACCATTTTTATAAAATAAATTAATAGGAGGTGAAAATTATGAGAGTACAATTTACATTTAAAATGACATCTATTCCATTACTCTATCGTATGGGTATGTTGTCTGTTATTAAAGAAATGATTAAAACAGGATCACCTACATATTACGAACAATTGTTTATACAAAACAAATCGAATATGAAAAATTTTTCTTACGTCACTTATATTTCCAAACTAAAGATTGAAGGCGAATACATTTATGGTGAAGAACTTCATTTAACAATCACAAGTCCTAGCTATGAATTTATCATGCATTTGTTAAATGGAAGTCAAAGAGAAACTGTTTATGATATTAAGGGTTCTGAACTTATTTTAAAAAGAAAACGTTTACTTCCAAAAACAGTGATTGAAGATGACTTGATAACTTTTAAAACACTTTCACCAATTTTACTTGAATCGAAAGAAGGAGAGCCAGTTTTAGCGACAGATGAAAACTTTCAAACGGAATTTCAATATTTAGCTGACCTCATTTTAAAAGAAGTTATCATGCGCAAACCGATTCAGCCAATACGTGTGTTACAAACGATGATGGAAAAGCAAGTGCTTAAAGAAAATCTTCATCAAATTCAAGCTAACCCTCTCTACTTAACAGTAAATAAAGGTTATATTCAACTTCAAGGAGAACCCGATGATTTACAAGCATTATATGATGCAGGCATCAGTATGCGACGTTCACTTGGCTTAGGTTTATTAGAAATGGCAAAGGGGGTGTAGTCATTGGAGCAAATGGAAGTTCACATGAATGGGCATTTACGCAAGGAATGGTAGGGTATAAACGTATTTTAAATTATTTTGGTCTAACTGTCCCGACAACATCGGACGGTATCATCGTGACAAAAGATCATTTAGAACAATTGCCGGATGCTTATTTTGCTTATTTTTTAAACAAATTTGATGTTGCTAAACAAAATGAACGAATCCTTCGCAATTGGCATCGCTAATGGAAACAAGGGAAGAAAGATTATAAACCATATTTAAATGATCGCTTAAAAGATATTCATGATAGAGTAAAAAAATATTTCGAAGACGATGAAAACGGTCAATTAGTTTTAGAAAATATTAAAAGTTATCGAAAAAAGCGAACATATACTGAAGAAATGGATGAATGGTTAGAAAAGATTATTCAAGAAATTCACACAGAAATCATTAATGAAAAATTAACGATGAACGTTGTTAAAATCGTATATTTACAAAAGCTTTATTTCGGACAACCTTCATTCTTAAATGTTACTCATAATGCCAAAACATTAGAAGAGCAAAAGGAAATTTTCCATAAAGATTATATACAGCCCGTTTTTGATGAATGGCGTTTTATAGACTGTATTCATCGCGGTGATGCAGACAATTGTCGGGCATTACTCCAACAAACAAACCATAAACAACTGTCATCACTGAAACGCCCATTTAAAAAACGATCTGCACAAGAAATGAAAAATTATATTGAGGAAGAAGTTTTAAAATGTAGTTTGACAGATTTCCCATTAGGATTTTACGCGTTTGAAGAAAGTGTTTTCTCATCCTTAGCATTAAGTCTTAAAAATGCGTTAAATAGTACATGGAATAGCGAGAGAAGAAACTTTTTCCCAATTAGCGCTTTAGCTTTAGCGAAGTTGTTACTCTTTTGTTCACCGGCTGGTGCGACCATTCACAGATGAAAATCAATTTTTGTCCAATTTGACGGAAGATTTGATGAATTTTTTCAAACGAATGAACATTATCATACAGAAGCTGATAGAGACATGTCCTTATGACATCGTGCGCCTTGGCAATCAATTGTTTGACTGGAACTTAGATGTCGTCGATAAGAATCAACAAGTCGTTCAATTTAAAGAAGACTGTACGATTAAAGATTCTGTTGAGATGGATTTATTTGGTTATATGAAAACGAAGGCAAAAAAAGGGGCAACAAAGCGTTCAGCTATTGTTAGAATGAGTCATGCAATTTCCCTTGAACCGTATAAGAGTGATTTGGAATTTCTCAACAATATGGGAATGGCAGAGCGTATCAATGAAGATGCTAACTTAGCGACAATCGAACAACATATTAGCTACTACACGTACACTGTGACGATTGACTTATCAAGAGTTGCAAAGATGATGATGTTGAGTTAACTGCAGAAGAAAAAGTTAATCGCTTAAAACAGTTTTTAGAGGTGACAAAATTTTTAAACCGTGAAATTCGTGGAAGGCAGGAAAATTTAGCACCGTTATTTATCATTGGAGGTGCTTATCCGATTCCAAATCCGTTTTTCCAAGGGCGTATTCAATTAAAAGGAGCAAATGAATTACATATTGAACCATTAGTTGTCACAGTTTCAACGAATGTTTTTGAAACGTCTTTAAAGACTTAACGACGATCGGATATGTGCGTGGAGTGTTTACAAACGAAGATGAGTTATCACAAATTGCAATCACAGGTACGATCGATGAATTTTATGAACATTTAATGAAGCAAATTGAAGCGTATTTTGGAGTGTCTGTATGAAAGTTTTAAGAATTAAAGTCTTTCAAGAGACAGCGTGTTATACGAAGCCGTTTGCAAATAAAGTAGCTGAAACTTATCCCCTTCCACCGTATTCAACGGTGAAAGGGTTGATTCATGCTATTTTAGATGTGGATGGACTGATTCCTTTTTCGCTTTCCATCCAGGGTGATTTTGAAAGTCAAATCATCGATTATCGAACGATGTATTTTGTAAAAAAGCGACAATTTGCCATACCAATTGTTCTCGATGGACTTCTAACAAAAACGCAAGAATACTCAACAAAAGTTATGACATCAATGCCTCTTTATACACATTTGTTGTACAACATTCAACTTGTTTTTTCATATTAAGGCAGAAGAGAAAATTTTAGATCATATTTATCATGCGTTTTATAATCTTGATTATTTCTTATCTTTGGGCAGGCATGAAGATCTCTTGCGCATTGATGCGATCGATTATGTCCATTTAGAAGAAGCAGATGAAGTAAATATGAAACATGCTATTTACATGCCAAAATCTGTTAGTGATGAAGGTCAATTAGGTGTGCCGTACTTATTAAATGGGACATATACGGTGAAAAAAGGGATCCGTGAATGGACAAAAATTCCTTCATTATATGTGATGAAAGATACTAACATTAACGAAGAGGAAGTGAATCAACCACTTTTAATCGATGAAGAGGGATACGTCGTATTTTGTAATGAATAATCGGCCAATGAGGAAAGATCCTCATTGGCTTTCTTAAAAGGAGTTGACGCTTAATGATTATTGTGAAAACGAGACCAAATGTTGAAACATTAAAAGAGCATACAAATCAACTATTAGAAAGGCTTTTTGTTTTAAAACAAGCTTATTTCAATAAAATCCCCGATGAAAATGTATGGGATTTATTATATAAAGCTGCTTTATATCATGATATAGGTAAGGTTAACAATGATTTTCAACAAAAAATGCATAGAGCGATTCAGTCGGATCGAAAGATTGAACGTTCAAAATTCGGTCATATTCCACACAATTATTTGTCTCCTTTATTTTTTCCTGTGATGATTGGAATCTATCGGAAGAGGAAGGAAAAGTTTTAATTCAATCGATTGCTTATCACCATGAAAGGGATACACCACCTGATATTAATTTATTAAGGAAAATTTATGAAACAGAGCTCATCCACCATTTTCCTAAAATACAAGAAATGATGGATGTTGATTTACCAGATTTAAAGCAGAAAGTATATAAAATAACGAATGCATTGAAACAAAAAAGACGAATTACTGAAGTTAAAGATAACAAGGATATTTACCATTTATATATTTTAATCAAAGGGTTATTACACCGGCTGGATCATGCTGCATCTGCACATGTAGATATTGAAGTTGATACAGATGTAGATATTGCTGCTTTAACGAAAGATTATTTGGAGACGGCTTTTGGCAAACATTCATTAAGACCTTTGCAAACATTTACATATAAACATCAGGATAAAAATCTCATCATTGTCGCTCAAACAGGGATGGGAAAAACGGAAGCCTCGCTTCTTTTGGGTAGGTTGTGATAAGACATTTTTCACATTGCCTATCCGTGTGTCTTTAAATGCTTTATTCGATCGGGTTTACGAAGAGCTGGCTTATAAAAATGTCGGATTGCTACACGGCTCGAGTGCTTCACATCTTGATGGAAATGGCGATGAAAATTGGGAAATTATTAATGATTAATCGAAACATTTTGCAAATAAACTATTGTTTACGACGATCGATCAAATAATAAAGTTTCCGTTTAAATTTAAAGGTTATGAGAAATTTTTTGCAACGATGACCTATTCCAAAGTCATAATAGGCGAAATTCAAACATATAATCCGTGGATTGTTGCTGTTTTAATTAAAGCGATAGAAATGATTCATCAAATGGGCGGGAAGTTTGTGATTATGACGGCAACAATGCCCCAAATTTATTTAGACGAATTGCAAAAGCGCAATGTTTTAGATGAAGAAAGTATGTATAAAGAATTTGTCGATGAGTCATTTATTCGTCATAAAATTAGTTTGGAAAATCAAGTGATCAATGATGCTGTCGAACAGATTAAGGAAAAGGCAAAAACAAATAAAATACTCGTCATCGTTAATACGGTCGATAAAGCGATCGATATGTACAAAGCTTTAAAAGGTGAAAATGTATATTTGCTACATTCAAGATTTCTCCAAAAAGATCGAGCGTTGTTGGAGAAGCATATTAAAGCTTTTCGAGGAAAGTGATCAATATGGTATTTGGGTTACAACACAACTAGTCGAAGCATCGATTGATATTGATTTTGATGTACTTTTTACAGAATTGTCTATGATTGATAGTTTATTGCAACGTTTTGGTCGTTGTTACCGAAAGCGCAAGCTCGATCATGATATGCCTAATATTTATATATATATACAAATGACGTATCAGGTAGAGGGAGTGTATATGATGAAGATATACTAAATATAACAGAAAAATACTTGCAAGATTATCATAGTCACGAGTTGGACGAAAAGGCTAAAATAAATCTTGTAAAAAATATTTACGCAAAAGAAGAATTAAAGGGAACGAAATTTTATCAAGAATTTAAAAATGCGCTTCATGTCTTAGATTTTATGGAAGATTATCAGTATACACGTAATGAGGCCCAAAGAATATTACGAGATATTCAGTCGCACACAGTTATTCCAAGAAAAATTTATGGCCAAATTCATGATTTACTTGATAGACTAGCTCAAGAAAAGGATTCTTCAGAAAGATCGAGGCTTCGTTGAGAGGTTGAACAATATACCGTTTCAGTGCATCAAGGATTATATGATGAACGTTTGTTTTCACCCGTTGATTTTTATCAAACAGGAAAAGATGGAACGATGTACAATGTGTTACCGAATGTGGACGTATTGGACGCTGATTATGACTTTGATGAATCATCGTTGAAAGGAATAGGATAAACAAAAGAAAAGACAGATGACGCCATGATATGGTGGTGATATATGTGGAGCAAATAAGCGGTATTTATATACAATATTACTTTGTTTGTCAACGGAAACTTTGGCTTTATGCTAAAAATATTCAATTGGTTCTTTGGAGTATTCGTAACAACCTTTGGCTTATGCAGGATTAGATACTTCTGTACATCGTCAATTAGATTATTTTAACAGTCAAAATACATGTATGTCTAAACGTGGTAAAGCTTATAGAAAACAACTATTGGCGCTGCCGTCGGGAAGTTAACACACATTTTAATGGCATAATACAGCATTGACATTTTCTTTGTTTTAATTGAAAATGAAGATAACATCCACATAAAACAGTGAATTTTCTAATACTATATGATTTATAAATATGGGACGGCGAGAGGATAGATAGAAAATGCGTATCATTTCTATTTTAATGTTCATCGTCGGTATAGGCTTTTTTACCTTTGGGGGGTACCACATTTTAAAAACATCCAACGAACAAGATCATGCTTTAAAAAATGCCGAGAAACTAGTTTCTAATAATCATGCTAATAATGTAAATAGTACTACAAGTTTTAACGATCATAAACTAGAAAAAGGTGAGGAAATTGGGGTATTAATACTACCAAAACTCGATGAAAAATTGCCGATTATTGAAGGTGTTGATGAAGATGAATTGGATAAAGGTGTAGGACATTATGACGGTACTTTTTTACCTTCTGAACAAGGACAAGTTGTTTTATCTGGTCATCGAGATACTGTATTTCAACGTATAGGTGAACTAGATATAGGTGATGAACTCATTGTGAAAATGCCTTATGGAGATTTTACTTACGTGTTAGAAGAGACTGAGATTGTTGATCAAGACAATTTGACCGTTATTGACCCCGATTCTCACAATGAAGAAATATTAACAGTGACGACTTGTTACCCATTCGGATATGTAGGCAAAGCACCTCAACGTTATATTATGCATGCTACGCCGGAAAAATAAAAATTTTTAAGGGTGAATAATAAATTCCGAACTTTAAATATATTCACATAGGTTATAAACATATCTTTTCGGAAGAAAAACTATCTGTTGAGTATAGATGTCAGAGAGTTAAATATCCTAGTTATTAATGTTGATCCATATGAAATGAATAGGTATAAAAATTTAGAGAAGCTAGAAAATGACGTACTCATGTAGAAATCGTTCTGGACTTAACAAATCAAATAATTCAAAGTGTGTTAAATGGCGATCAAAAGTAAATCATTCTACTAGTTTTATAAAGTTAAATAAATTTTAATAGATTCTATTTTTTTAACCTTGACAATGACTGATCGCTCGGTCATAATAGTAGTTAAATTAGCAATAAAATGAAAAATGTTTTGGTTTTTTGCTTCAGGCAAAAATTAAAAAGGAATCAGGTGAAAATCCTGAACGGACCGGCCACTGTGATTGAAGGATCATCTTTCATAATGCCACTGGCGGAAAAGCTGGGAAGGCGAAAGGTGATAATACTTCATAAGTCAGGAGACTTGCCAAAACATTTATGCTAATGTACCTTCCGGATCAAAGGGTTGCATTTGCTTTGAATAGACGAGGCTTTTATTGTTATATAATTTTAAAATTTGTCTTTCAAGCTCTTATTTCTATGATCCGGAAATAAGGGCTTTTTTAATGTGAAATATCTGGAAGGTATATGTTAGCGTTTTCTATTTAATATGGGAGGTTTGCTATGAGAAAAAGTTTGCGGAAGTTTAGTTTAATGTTTACGTTGTTGCTATTTATATCATCAACGATATTATCACCGATTTCGGTATTAGCAGATCAACATAATGACGACATTGATGGTGGAGATGACATTGTTGCGGAAACGAAGGCTGATTCTTCAGATGATGAGTTAGATGAACAAAAAGACGGTGTAACACCGTTTGATCATTACAAAGTTGAACCATCATCGGAAGAAAAGACAAATCAAGACGAAAATCTTGATGGAGATACTAAGGAATCTTCTGTAAACAATAGAGCACCACCGGTAACAGTTGATGTTCGTGTTGAAACGCATGAGGAAACACTTGTACCAACAACAGAAGTTGAAGTAGAAAATTTCGAAATAACCGAATACATAGAACATAATAATTACGATGAGCCCGTTCAGCCTGATACACCCCGGGCAATTCATGCAATTATTACAGCTTTAGAAGAAAATGTAGATGAGCTTGATCTAAAAGATGACGACGATTTTAGTCTAGGGTATGGCGGAAACTATATTGCAGGCATCGACGACTTATATGAATTTACAGAAGGACCTAACAGTGGATGGATGTATTATGTCGACAATGAATGGGTTTCTGATGGAGTATTAGAGCGAGAATTAACAGGTGGAGAATCGATCGTTTTATACTATGTCGTCGATTATACAGATAATACATTTTCCTGGTTTGATCAAGAAAGTTATTCAGTGGATATTGATGATCCGTTAGAGGTTGAATTGACGGGAGTCAATTTTGATGATGTTAATCCTGTTCAAGAAGCGACGATTTTAGTTGATGATGAGGAGTATGAAGTTGATGGCGAATCAGTTATAACGGATGAAGACGGGAAAGCTAAATTAAAATTTAGTGAGCCGGGAACATATCATTTATCAGCGAATCGAGTGAATGAAGATGGCGATCGTAATATTAGTCGCCCGTTTGCGCATGTCGAAGTGACTGAACAAACATCGGATGAGTCAGGTGAAGATATAGAGCCACCCGTTATAACTGTAGATGGTATAGAAGATGATATGGTTGTAACTGAAAAAGACCTAATGTTTACTGTTGAAGCTACGTCCGATTTAGATGATGAAGTTACTACAACAGTGACAGTTAATGATCAAACGGTTGAAGAAGATGATGATGCATATAATGTTGAATTAGATGAAGGTGAGAATCAAATTGCCATCTCAGCAACTGATTCTGTTGGAAACGAAAGCAAAGCTACATATACGGTAACGTATGACGTTGATGAAGCAGACGAAGGATATAATATTAAAGAGCGGATTGATCAAGCATCAGAATATATTTTAGATAAAGGTGTTATGAGTGAGTGGGAGGCAATTGGTCTCGCGCGAGCAGGCAAAGACGTTCCTGACAAATATAAAGATAAGCTTTACGGAAATGTCGAATCACAAGTTGATCGGATGTTAGATCTTGGGCGCGTGAAAATAACAGATATCGAAAGGTTAGCCATGGCTGCTGTTGCGGTTGGGGAAGATCCACAAGATATAGAAGGCACAAATCTCATCGATTTATTATACAACAGTCCAACGCGTGGAAATTCCGATACGATGACACTTCAAGGAAACAACGGTCCAATTTTTGCACTTATTGCATTAAACACATTAGATTTTCCTGAACCAAAAGAGGCGAAATGGACACGACAAAAGTTGATTGAAGAACTTTTAAACAATCAAAATGATGATGGAAGTTGGAATTTAAGTCCAGCGTATGATGATGCAAGTGTTGATATTACAGCGATGGCGATTATAGGCCTTGCACCGTATAAAGATCAATCTGAGGTAGAGCAGGCGATCGAAGGTGCGATCGATTTTTTATCAGATTTTCAAAATGATGAAGGTGGTTTTACTGAATCATTTGTCGGTGGGACATCGAGTGAAGCAACTGCTCAAGCGATCATAGGTTTAACAGCTTACGGAATGGATCCGACGCATGAAAAGTTTACGAAAAACGGTAACAATTTAATTGATCATTTATTGACATATCAAAATGAAGATGGTGGATTTTCACACTTGATTGGGGATCCCACAAATGATATGGCAACAGAGCAAGCGTTGCAAGCTTTAGTCGCTTATGATTTCTTTTTAGAAGGAAAAGGACGTCTTTATGAATTCAAAGATGAAATTGAAGCTGATAAAATCAACGAAAAGATCGAAAATTTACCTGAAGTAGAGGAACTTGCATTAGAAAATTTAGAAGAAATACAAGAAGCGCGCCAAGCTTATGATGATTTAACCGATACACAAAAAGCGTTTGTAGAAAACATCGATAAATTAAAGACCCTTGAAGATGAAATTGTAAAACTGATTTTCACATTCGAAGAAACAGATGAAGAGACAATTGCGATTACAAAATATAACTTAGATGAAAGTCACGTCGTCATTCCGGAAGATATTGCCGGTAAAAAAGTAACAGAAATTTCTTCGCAAGCATTTAAAGATAAAAATATTAAAACAGCGGAACTTCCAGAAACACTAGAGGTTATTGAAAAAGAAGCATTTGCTTATAATGATCTTTCCGAAGTAAAAATACCGAAAAATGTTCATTATATTGATGAAGGTGCTTTCAAAGACAATAAAATAACAACCCTTTCTTTTGGCTATGATGGTGAAGAGAGAGCATTATTAGAAGAAAATGTAGAAACAGTTATAGAAGCGGAAGCGTTTATGAATAATAGATTAACAGAAATTTACCTACCTGAGCAAATTACTAAAATTGGAGAACGTGCTTTCTACAATAACTATCTTGAAAATATAGAGATTGATCAAAAAGAAGCAAATGTAGATGTTGCAAAAGATGCTTTTGCAAATAATGGAAAAGATAGTGATGTAACAATTACACCAGTGTTTTTACAAGATGTTGATAAAACAGGATTAGAAGAAGCAATTAATGATGCAGAAAAATACTTAGCAGAAGATCGATATACAGACAAATCGATGAAAGCATTAACTGAAGCAGCTGAAGGTGCAAAAGATGTTTTAGAAGATGTAGATGCGACGGAGGAAGATGTTGAAGACGCAATTAAAGATATCGAACAAGCCATTGAAGGATTAGAAGTAGCTGAAGATATAAGCGTTGATAAAACAGAATTAAAAGATGCTTTAAAACGAGCTGAGTCTGTTGAAACAGAAGGAAAAACTACATCATCAATAAAGGAATTAGAGAAAGCAATCAAGAATGGAAAAAAAGTATTATCTGATGAAGATGCATCACAAAAAGAGGTAGATCTTGCTGTTGAGCGTATCGAAACAGCGGTTAAAAATTTAGAAACTTCATCCGAATCTAAATTAGATAAATTGCTAGAAGAATTAGGTGAAAAGATAGAAGATTTAAAATCAATCGATCCAGATAAATATACGAAGGAATCATATGATCAATTACAGCAGGTAATGCATAAGGCCGAGGAACTGTTAAAGCAAGAGGATCTTACAGAAGCGGATGTTAAAGAGGCGAAGGCAATGATTGATGAGGCTATCGATGAATTAGTCGAGAAAGATACCAATACACCATCACCGAAGCGAACAGATGGCGAACAAAAAATGACAAATGATGAGAAACGAGAAATGACAGGAGATCGTTTACCGGAAACAGCAACACCTTATTACACATATGTATTAATCGGTCTTTCGTTAATTGTAGTAGCTGGGATTATTTATATAATCCATCGCAAAATTGCATTCAATAAATAATTGTATAATTTTAAATCTAGAAGCCGTATGTTTACGGCTTTTAGATCTTTTATTTTTAAGTCGTGAAATATGTTAAAAGGAGCTCGTTAACATGATAAGAAAAATAAAACAGTTGCTCCTTGAGCGATCAAACATAAAAGCTATTTTCATTTTATTAGTAATATGTGGTTTTACTTTATATGCTGCCTCATCACTTCTCAGTTATGATCGAATGATTCCAGAAAATCCACTTCAAGCTGAGGCTAAGAACTATTCTGAAGTACCGCTATCCGCACAATATCTTAAGTCTGATCTGCCAGATGAAGATGAGTTAGAGAGTCAAGAACAAGAGGATAAAGAACAATTAGAAGATGAAGAAGACATATCAGATGACTTAAAGGATAAAACAGATTTAGCAAAAGAAAAAGAATTGAAAGACCAATCGAATTGGTCAGTAGAGGCAAACGATGATTCACCACATGTTGAATTTTTAGATCCAACAGAAGCAAAAGATGATATCGACAAAGAGAAAGAAGATTACTTTAGTACATCGATTGATGATGGTGAAGTTGTTTCGAAACAAACTTATTCATTTCGCATTCAGCAGCTCGAGCACGATTTAGCTGTTGAATCAATCGACGTGTTAGTTAATGAAAAACGAGATGATATTCAAAATATAGCAGAAGATAAGCAACAAACATACGTTACCGTTGATCTTTCCAAAGGAGAAAACACGATTACGGTCGCTGTTACATATCGAGATGATAGCGGAGAGATATTTACAGCTGTTCGTGATTACACTGTCGTTTATGCCGAAGGAGAAGTCGTCTTTGAAACAGATTTAGAAGATGAAATGGTTGTAGAAGAAGAGGAATTGACCTTTACAGCTCAGGCAAAAATAGGAGATACAAATATTCCACTTTCTGTAAAACATCAATATGGAAATGAAGAGACGGGTGTTCAAGAGAAGGAAGATCAATATGTCGCTCATTTACAAGAAGGAGAAAATAAAATTACTTTATCAGCGACATCGGATGGAAACAAGAAAGAAGAGACGTTTGTCGTTTATTATGAAGAGCCGTCGCCAACGGAAATTACGATTACAACAGATTTAGGAGATTATCATGAAAAAGAAGTGAAGGATGAGGATCTCCAGTTTAGAGCTGAAGCACATGCTGGAGAAGAGTCAATTTCGCTTGATGTAAAGCACAATGGCCAGATCCTTGAAGGTGATGATAATACATATGACGTAACGTTAGAAGAAGGAGAAAATACTTTCATTCTTGAAGCGAAAAAGGACGATACATCTCATTCAGAAACTTATCTCGTCTATTACAATCCAGAGGCAACAGAAGGCGATGAAGAAATCGACCCAGATGAGCGGGCGCCAACAATTGAAGTATTCGATATAAAAGATGGAGAAACGATAAATAATTCGATTCGAACATTTCATGTGAAAGCAAAAAATTATAAAGGTGAATCTATCACGCAGACAGGAGAGGTTACAGCGTCGAATAACGGTGAATCAGTCGCAGTAAATTGGGAAGATGAAGAACAAATTAGTTTTACTTTGCACATTCATAACGGAGAAAATGCTATTGAAATTACTGCTGAAGATGAAGAAGGTAACACTGCGACAAAACAACTAACCATTTACGGAGAAGTTGGAGAAGATGGTGAGCCTATCGGAACAGCAACGATAAGTGTTGAAGCGACGACGGTTGGTCTCGGTTATTTAATTCCGCCACAAGAAGTAGAACTTTATCAAGGAGAACGTGCTTCGTATGTTGTTGAGCGTCTGTTAAAAGAACATGGCTACGACTTTCATCATACTGGATCATCAGATAGTCGTTTTTATTTAGCTTGGATTGAAAAAGAAGGATTAACAGAAGGTTTTGACATTCCAGAAGATCTTCTTGACACACTTGAAGAAAATAACATTGCTGTAGATTTTGATAATTATCAACCAGATATTTTAGGGGAGCTTGATTTTACAGAGCAATCTGGCTGGATGTATAGTGTTAACGGCATTTATGTCAATGTCGGGTTTGCGGATTATTATTTAACAGCAGGAGATGAAGTAAGAATCCGATATACACTTGCTTATGGAAATGATATCGGCCTTGGCTTAAACAACTTTGAAAAAGAATGGTAGATGAATGGTGAGATTTGTATATGCATAATGAAAAACTTTTCAAATGGCATTATGTAATCATTGGACTTGTTTTCTTGACCTTTAGTATTTTCATAGATCAACAACCAGTCAGTGCCTCACATGAAACAGAGGTCGATTTAGAGCAATTAGAAAAATATATTGTTGACATCATTCAATGGAAAAAGCAAGATATCGGAAAAGAGGACTCACCTCTTTTTAATCATAAATTTTTAGAGCAAGCAGGGGAGTCCTCTGTTGACTGGTATGTATTTGGCCTTGGACGGGCTGGAATTTCGGATGACTATGATGCATATTTAGCCATCATTAAAGATGAGATCGAGCGTATGTATCAGTCTAAGCGAAAATTGAGCCGACTAAAAGCGACTGAGTGGCATCGAATAGCTTTAGCGATTTTATCGATCGGAGGTGATCCGACATATATCGAAACTAATGTTCAAAAAAAACCGATCGATTTAATCGCTGATGGCGTATATCAACGAGGGAAAACGACCCGTTCCCTAGGGGCTCAAGGGATCAACGGATGGATATGGGGCTTAATAACACTTGATAGCTTAAGATATGCCGTCCCCGATGATGCTAATGTGACACGAGAAAAAATTATCACGGAAATTATGCGAGCTCAACTACCTGACGGGGGATTTGCACTTCAAACTGATACACAGTTTGAAGTCGATATGACAGCGATGGCGATTCAAGCATTAGCACCATATTACAACGATGAAAAATCTTACACATATGAACAAATAGCAGCGGAAAAAAAAGTGACGAAAACTGTACGAGAAGTCGTCGATGAGGCGTTAGACTGTTTATCTGAAGCTCAATTAGAAGACGGTGATTTCGCTTTAATGGATATAGCAAATGCAGAAAGTACAGCCCAAGTAATCGTCGCTTTAACAGCTTTAGGTATTGACCCTTTACGTGACGAACGGTTTATAAAAAATGATCAAACGTTGCTTGATGGATTGTTGAAATATCGAAAATCTGATGGCGGATTTATACATTCAGAAATGTATGATGATGATAATCCAACAGCTCAGCCTGATGAATCAAATCCAATGGCGAGTGAACAAGCCCTTTATACTTTAGTAGCTCTTTACCGCCATTATGAAGGGTATCGCACACTACATGACTTTCGTAAAGAAATGGATGATGACTTGAAAGAAAATATTGAAAAAGTCACCGATGCGATTGAAAAACTTCCGGATGACCCTAAGGAGGCTGAGAGAAATCAAGTTAAAGATATATTTGATCAATACTTAAATATTCCTATTGAAGAACGTTCATATGTGTATAATTATTCGAAACTAGCGAAAGTGATGGATGAATTAGATGTGGAAAACACATCGGAATTTATCGTAGAACATATGGATGTTCATAAAGAAGGGGAAGGATTTGTTACGCCGTTATTTCACCGTGAACGTTATGAATCCTTGGACCATTCTTTAACTGAAGAAGATTTAAATGAAGTGAAGCAATTGTTACAAAAAGCACCGACAACAGAGGATTATGTTGATGTCGTTACATGGATTGAACGTATGAAACGTGATCAAATTAAAGCAACGCACGAATCTACATTTCATGAACTAAAACGCCGAAAAGAAGATATTAAACAGCTAGAAAAACACATTGATCAGATGAATGAAACAATTTTAGAAGAACTAGTTCCATTAGATCAAGTTTCTTTAAAGGATCGTGAAATTGTTGATGAAATTTTTGATCGTTATGAAAAATTGAATACATATGATCAGGCAAAGGTTCAAGGTTATGAAGATTTAAAAAGAGCTCAAGCTAAAATTGATAGTTTAATTCGAGAGCGATATTTTAAAGGTGCGATGGTTATTGCAATCATTGTGATGGCCATTTTTCTTATGAAACGATATCAAAAACGGAAACGGCAAAAATGGTCTGCATAAAGGAGGCGATGAAATGTGCGTAAAGATATTCTTGTCTTAGCTTTCATCGCACTTCTTGTTGCTGTCATTATTAAAGGAACGAACATTCAATCCGTTGAAGAATATTATTTAACACACATCGATGATATAACAGAAGATTCGGAGACAGTTTTTATTCAAATCGATGCAAGTACTGTTTTAAATCACTGTTGGGATCAATTGGATGCAGCTTTACGTTCAAAAAAATATATCCCAAGCGACGGTATTATTTTAGAACGAACAGAATATGTCTTAAGGCCGGATGATACTGTTTTTGACATATTATTACGAACGGTTCGCCATCATAACATGCATATGGATTATCAAGGAGCAGATGAAAACAAATATAAAAGCGTCTACGTGAAAGGAATTAATCATTTATATGAATTTTCGGCAGGTCCTCTGAGTGGTTGGATGTATGCTGTTAACGGAAAGTTTCCTGATTATGGCATGAGTCGATACGAACTAGAAGATGGAGATGATATCGAGATTAAATATACGTGTGATCTCGGGCGGGATTTAGGTGTTGATATAAAGGAGCATCAACAATGAAAAGTTTTAGTCAATTTCACCCATTCATTTTATTTATCTATTATGTGACAGTGCTCGGAATTACGATATTTATGATGCATCCGATCGTATTAGTAATATCTTTATTGAGTGCTTTATTATTTTTCGGTTGCTTAACATCGTTAAAGACTATCGCACGTGAAATTAGCTTTTACACATGTGTTTTTATTCTTATAGCTGTAACGAATCCACTTTTCGTTCATAAAGGAGAAACAATTTTGTTTTTCTTAAATGAACGTCCAGTAACATTAGAGGCGATCATTTATGGCATATTCATTGCGACGATGTTAGTTGCGGTTATTTTTTGGAGTAAGTCATACAGTTATTTGATGGGTTCTGAGAAAGTGATCTATTTATTCGGTAAAATTGTTCCGAAGTTATCCTTAATTATAACGATTACTTTACGCTTGATTCCGCTATTTAAAAAGCAAATTCAAAAGGTTAATCGAAGTCAAAAAACGCTCGGTCTTTATACAAGTGATAGTGTAACCGATCGATTGTTAAGCGGTGTTCGCTTATTTAACAGTATATTGACATGGTCGCTTGAACATGCGATTCATCAGGCAGATGCCATGAAAGCTCGTGGTTATGGGTTAAGAAAGAGGACACATTTTTCACTATTTACATGGACACTTAGAGATACAATTATGCTTGTATTAATCATCTCTTTGTTAAGCATCACCATTTATATATATGGAAGTGGAAGCATTCAATTTTTCTATTATCCGTCTATAACACCACTTTCTCTCGACTTACCGTATATTTCTCAATTTATATTTATTTTTATATTAATGATGTTACCATCGTTGATTGAAATAAAGGAGAATCTTTATTGGATATATTTAAAATCAAGCATTTAACATTTACATATCCAGAGCAATCACATCCTGCTTTAGAGGACATTGATTTATCTATAAAACGAGGCGAGGTTGTCGTTATTTTCGGAGAATCTGGCTCAGGGAAAACGACACTTTTGAAGATGTTAAAGAAGGCGCTGAAACCACACGGTGAACAGACAGGGCAAATATATTATAAAGGGAAACCTTTCGAGGCGTTAGATGAGCAAACGTCAGCAAGTGACATTGGTTTTGTCATGCAAAATCCAGAAACACAAATTGTAACAGATAAAGTTTGGCATGAGCTCGCATTTGGTTTAGAAAATTTAGGAGTTTCACAGCAAGCGATTCGCCGTCGCGTTGCGGAAATTGCTAATTATTTTGGTATTCATCGTTGGTTCCGTGAGTCAACGAGTGATTTATCTGGCGGACAAAAGCAGTTACTTAATTTAGCATCAACGATGGTCATGTATCCGGATGTTTTATTATTAGATGAGCCGACTGCTCAGTTAGATCCAATCGCTGCCATGAGGTTTATTCAAACGTTAGAGCATTTAAATCGGGACTTAGGTTTAACAATTGTTGTAGTAGAGCATCGGCTTGATGACGTATTTCCGCTTGCAGATAAAACTGTTTTGTTGCAAGCGGGGCGCATTGTTTATAAGGGTGATCCGCGAAGGGCCGGATATTATTTAAACGAGCTTGATGACAATCATCCAATGCTTCATGCTTTACCGACAGCCATGAAAGTTTATGATGCTTTCGGCGGAGATGGTAAAAGTCCGCTTACCGTCCGAGAAGGGAGAAATTTTTTGCAAAAATATATATCAAGCGATATAGAGCCGATTCCGAATGATTCGCCACCCGTTGAATCGAGTGAAGTTGTGCTTGAATT
>Ga0209487_1000047_pt1 | contig 109608 bp, 95 predicted proteins | sample Poulit2012_FD_187524 | JGI IMG/M metagenome (GOLD analysis project Ga0209487, IMG submission 187524) | Agricultural soil microbial communities from Georgia to study Nitrogen management - Poultry litter 2012 (SPAdes) (version 2) | ecosystem: Environmental > Terrestrial > Soil > Agricultural land...
AGACATTCCCACACCTTCGGATCCATTTCAGGGTTTTCGCTGTAAGGAGTCGGACATATCCACTCTAATTGAGCAGAAGTTACCGAATCGCCAGTAGCAAATAAAGTGACATCGATTCCCTCTTTGACCAATCCTTCTGTAAGATTCGACACCACCTGTTCCCATGGTCCATATTTATGCGGTGGAGTCCGCCAGGCGACAGGAGATAGCATCGCTACTTTCATTGTAATGGTAAATTTTCGAATGCCATCCGAGCCAAAAGATAACTCAGGACAGATTCCGCCCCCTGATTCAGATTGACGTTGTTCAACTCCAAACCATCATAACATCCCGAAGTGCAGGGATTGTAGATGGTTTGATGGAGCGGATTCTGACCCAAAAACCAATTAAAAGCCAATTCCATCCTTTCCCCATATCCTTCTGTCGGGAAAAGAATATGAAAGACCTTCAATGCAAGTACCGTATAAGCAACATCAATCGGTTGTTCTCCTCCTTTAAAAATCAAATCAAAACGATCTTCTTTTTTCATCCAATTCCGATTACACACTACACGAATACAATCTTGCGCAAAAATTCGTGACAGCAAAAAGTCAAAGGATTCTTTCCCTACTTCGTTAAAACGTGAATCGTGAGTAGCAAGGAAAGCTAACATAAGGGAGTGAGGTAAAACGCTATTTCCATACGTCATATACCCCTCGAACCATCGCCAATTTTTATCCGATTGCTTCTCATATAAATCAACCAATCGATCTCCCAGATCTTGTATCACATGATGTACATCAAGGGATCGTTTTGACTGCATATAATAATACAACCCCTTGATAGCAAATGCCATCGCACGCGGTGAATGGAGCGCTTCAATCGTTGGCAAAGCTTCCTCCAAAAGAAACAGAGCGTTATCTTCAAGAAAGATATAGTCATGCGGAAATTGATAAGAAACGGACAGCAGATAACCAATCGACCAAATAGCCCGACCCGTCGCATCTTCTAAGTTCACGGAGTCATTTTGATCGGTGAACAAACAATCTTTATCCACATAATTCAAAAATTTTCTATCCGGCCGAAAACACCGAAACACAAAATTGAAATACCTCTTGATTTCTTCCAGATCTGATTGATCATTTGTCAATTCATAATGACGGCAATATGCAATCAAAGCCCGGGCATTATCATCTAAAGTATATCCGCTTTCTATATCGGGTTGATTGATTTTTGAAAATTGAATCATACCGATATCTGTGGTCATTTTTTTCACATGATCTAACCGGATAGGTGGTTTTCGATACTGAAGAATAAATTTTCCATCACTTATTTTATTGATAAGACGCCCATGTGCGATGGCAGAATTTTCCCAGGCTGAAGCGGCTGAAGTTGCCAAACCACTTAAGCTCATCTCAGTCCTCAGATCTTCATCTTTCAAAAGAGCAAGAAGATGCTTTTTTAACTGACCCGAATTTTCGAAATCAAATGTCATCCCGGCATCGGATTTTAAAAGTTCCAGAGCATGCGGGATCGGAGTGGATATGACAGGACATCCACAGCTCAATGCATAAGCAAATGTTCCGCTCACTGCCTGATGTGGATCTTTGGACGTAAAGAGATAAATATCTGTCAACTGAAGATACTCCAGAAGCTCTTCAAGTGGTAAGAATCGATCCACAAACTGAACATGCTCCTCAAGACCCAACCTTTCAACTTCCTTTTTTAAAAACTCACGATATTCTTCTCCTCTTTCCTTGACCAGCGAAGGGTGGGTCCGGCCCAATACAAGAAACAATACATTCGGATATTCCTTTACCACGTCCGGCATTGCATATAATGTAGTTTCAATGCTTTTTCCCGGACCAAGAAGTCCGAAAGTTGAAAGAATCATTTTCTGATCCAATCCATATTTCCGTTTTAGAGTTTCTTTGCTTTCATGAGGGATCAAGTGGGTTCCATGAGGGATCACTTCAATTTTACTCTTCGGGATATTATATTCTTCTGATAGTATCGCTGAAGATCGTTGTGTCATAACGATGATGGCGTCACATAAAGATGCTATTTTATGAACATTTTGATACAACTCCATAGATGGATTGGGCAATACCGTATGAAAGGTAACCATCACAGGTTTTTGAATAATATTCAAAAACTCAATAAACTCAGATTCTCTACGATGAAACAACCCAAATTCATGCTGAATGATCACAAGTGCTACATCCGGATTGGTATTGATCTGATAAGCTATTTTCCAATAATCTTCCGGGTTATCTTTATTGAGAGTACGGGTGATTTTGTGGTCATAATCATGTTTTTCATGGGCTGACTCCAATGGAAAAATCATTGTATCGAGACAAGAACCAAACATGTTTTTTAAGGAATTTTCTAAATCCGTTGAGAATGTAGCAATTCCACAAGCGCGAGGTGGATAAGAAGTAATGAGAGCGATTTTCGCTTTTTTCTTTTCGACGTCAATCGGTAATGAAGCTCTTTTGACCAACACATTCCGTGCCGGAGTCAGTTTTTCTATTTCTATCATTTCAATAGCCATATTCAAGTGATTTTAGTACGAACTGTTCTTAAAAAAAGCAGGAATTGAAGAAGGAAATCCCTGAGCGGCTCCACCAACCAAAAGCATAGATCAAATATACATCAGCCGAAAAAGGTGTGATGAACCTTTCAAATAAAAAATTAACTATATCACCTTCTATTATGGAAGCTTAAGCCAGTTGAACGACTCCGCATTTCAGTAAAAAAAGGGGTGGTCTTTGTTTCTACGCATTTAGCTGCATATAGATACATCGCGGCACTCCAGCTCTGCCAATCTTGACCCATGGGATGTCCATCCTGAGCTTTTATCCATTCATTGAAGCCAAAATTTGATTTATGATCTCGGAATTTTCGGATAATCCTGGTCAGAGCGGCTAATTTTGATTCTGCAAGGGAAAATTCCTTTGCAGCAACGAGGGCCGAGATATAAAATCCAACGATGAAGGGCCAGATCCCGCCATTGTGATAGGATCCTGGCTGATTAAAAAACCGATATCTCTTTCTCCAATCCTCCTCATGCGGCAGAACGAAAGGGAAAAAATTGGGAGGCAATTCACCTTTAATTTCTCCTTTTTTCCGCATTTCTTTACATTTATGCTCCACCCATTCAATAATCATACTTGCCCGTGCGCCAGAAGCTATTCCTGATAAAATAGCCAGACTATTCCCCAGGAGATCAAATCTGTTGTTCCGATAAATTTTATAAAACCAAAATGAATAATGAGGTTCTTGATGGCTATCATGACTCCAATCCTCTGGATGTAAATCAGGTGAAATCAAAGCTTTTTCATAGAGACTGACTATTGAAAGATCCCATTCAGGATGGGAATGTAATAGACCTCCAGCCCACAAAGTTTCATCATCAGGATGGGCAACAAGAACGGTCACTTTTGGAGCCGGATCTTTCTTAAATTTTTTCATTATCTCTGCCACCCCGGGAATTACAACCTGTCATACCCTTCTTCCGGTAAGGAGACGAATGACAAGCATGATTACAGCAATTACTAATAAAAGATGAATGATTCCTCCTACATCTGGAAATGCTACCAATCCTATAAGCCAACCGATGATCAAAAGCACAATGATAAACCATAATAAATTCCCCATAATAGTACGTTTTTATGTTTCTTTCAATTCAAATGAATCCTTGATAGAAGTCACTGGTCAAAAGATTAATTAAACAATCGATCTTATAAAGGAATGGAGAGTATTGGTCACGAATGTAGCTATTCAATTATTTTTTTGACATTATTCAAATTTATCTGTTATTGAATGGCTGTTTTAAAAGAACCTGTTCTCTTTTTATAAATGGAATTTTTATGTTCGTACGAACGAAAAGTTTACAGAAAAAATAATATGAAAAACAATCTCACATTTTGCGGCCTCTTCATCCTGTTCATCATCACATTTCGTCCTTCGCTTCAAGCTCAAAATGATGCACCTCTCTATGAATTTCGCGGGGTATGGATCGCCTCCGTAGCCAATATTGACTGGCCCTCCCGGCCCGGACTTGATGCTGAAACCCAAAAACGGGAATTACTTTGGACTTTGGATCAGCATCAGATAAGCGGTATGAATGCGATCATGCTGCAAATACGGCCGACGGCCGATGCCTTCTATGATGACGGGAAAGAACCCTGGAGCTATTACCTGACCGGAAAACAAGGAGAAGCACCTCAGCCACATTATGATCCTTTGGCTTTTGCGGTGGAAAAAGCACATGAAAGAGGAATGGAATTGCATGCATGGTTCAATCCTTATCGTGCTTCTCAGGATTTGGATCCCAATAAAAGATCAGAAAATCACATTTCTCATACAAAGCCGGAATGGTTCTTTACTTATGACGGAAAAACCTACTTCAACCCCGGGATTCCGGAAGTGAGAGAATATATCATCGACGTCATCCTGGATGTGGTGAAAAGATATGATATCGACGGGGTTCATTTTGATGATTATTTCTATCCTTATCCGGGTGAAGATCCTCTTCCGGATAAGGACACCTATGAAAAATATGGTGCGGATCGGTTTGATTCGATCGAAGACTGGCGCCGCGACAATGTGGATCTTCTGATCAAAGAACTCAATGAAGCGATCCATGCCGAAAAACCTTGGGTAAAATTCGGAATCAGTCCTTTTGCCATCTGGCGAAATAAAAAAGAAGATGATCGAGGTTCTGAAACCAATGGCTTCAGCAGTTATTCCGGCTTGTATGCCGATGTGTACAAATGGGGGCAGGAAGGCTGGATGGATTATGTCAATCCTCAGATCTACTTTCCATTCGGATATCCTCCGGCGCCCTATGAAAATCTCCTCGACTGGTGGGATCAGCACAGTTTTGACCGACATGTGTATGTGGGAATGGCCGCATACAGAGCAATGGGGACCAAAGATGGCTGGGAAGATAAAAGTCAGTTGCCCCGACAAATAAGAGCACTTCGGGAAAAAGAAAATATCCATGGGAGTGTTTATTTCAGTTCCCGTTCTCTGATGAATCATTTAGCCGGATTGACCGATTCTCTCCGTGCCGATTTTTATCATCATCCTGCTTTGCCTCCGACCATGCCCTGGCTCGATGATGTGCCTCCCGAACCGGTTACAGAAATCAATGCTTCTGTCATCGAAAACCAATATGTCCGATTGCGATGGGAAGCTCCTGCTGCAGCCGCCGACGGAGATGAAGCATACGGATATGTGATATATCGGTACCCCGAAGGAGAAAATGTTAATGGAAAAGAGGCCCGGCATATCATTCATATTTCTTACCGCCCGGATACTTTCTTTTTTGATATTCTGCCGCAGGATGAGGATGCTTTCATCTATGAAGTGCGGGCGATAGACCGGATGAAAAACATCAGTGAAAAGGCACAACCCATAAAAATAAGTAGGAGATAATTGATTTTGATTCGGTTCTCCTGCCTAATATTGCAGATCATTATTTATTCGATTCATGAAAAAGTTTTTCTTTTTTATTATTCTCATTTGCATCGGAGCTACCACACATTCCCAATCAGTAGCTTATCAGTGGACAGATCCGGCAGAAGACCATAGATTTATTATAGAAGGTCAGGGCTGGAAGCAAGACGAATTGGAATCGCCTTATGACCGCTTACCGGTTCGGGCCAAAGCAAATGTAAGAGATGCTGTGTGGAATCTTTCCCGCAGCAGCGCCGGCATTTATGTGACCTTTTCCACCGATGCGCCGAAAATACAAATCCGATATCAGGTAATCGGATCTCTGCAAATGCCTCACATGCCTGCTACCGGCGTCAGCGGACTTGATCTTTATGTGGAGTCAAGTTCTGAAAATCCTGTCTGGTATGCAGGTTCCTATCATTTTGGTGATACAATTACTTATTCGTACACAGATCTCCACAGCAGATATGGATCAGGAGAAAAACCCCATACCTACAAAGTTTATTTACCCTTGTACAATGGGGTAAAATGGATGGAAATCGGCATTCCGGAGGAAAATAATTTTTACACAGCAGATCCAGCAGAAAAAAAACCTGTTGTAGTCTATGGTACTTCCATTGCTCAAGGTGCCTGTGCTTCCCGCCCCGGAATGGCATGGACCAATATCGTACAGAGAAATCTGAACCGACCGATCATCAATCTTGGATTTTCAGGAAACGGACGGCTCGAACCGGAAGTGATGAATCTGATCAATGAAATAGATGCTTCGGTTTTTATTCTGGACTGCCTGCCCAATCTGATCAATGAAGAAAAGTATCCGGAAAAAGAATTGAAAAATCGCATCCGGGAATCGGTTCGGATTTTGAAAAGTAAATATCCGCGGACACCCATTATTTTGACGGATCATGCCGGATATCCGAATGAAAGACTCAGTGAAAAAGCATATTCCGGCGTCAACAATGCAAACCGATGGCAGCATGAAATAGTAGAACAGCTCAAAAAAGAAGAAGTAAAAGACTTACATCTGTTGACCAAATCGGAAATTGATATGTGTATGGACTGCACAGTGGATTATGTACATCAGACCGATCTCGGCATGGAATATTATGCAAAAGCATACCTCCGGATTCTAAATCAAATCCTTCACGGTGCACCCTGATTTTATATATTTCATGAATTAAAAGACAGGTGCGGTCTGTGCACTTGTATCCGGTCCGCCATCCATATAAGGCCATCCCTCCTCATCCCAATGGAGAGGATCGAGCATCAGAGAACGCCGGTTGGCTCCACTTTTTACCCGCGGATTTGATTTCAGAATTGCATGATAGAGAAACCAATCCTGACCTTTCTCATCCGTTACAATTCTGGCATTGTGTCCCGGTCCGGCAAATATCTCATTCCCCTGAATCAATAGGGTTCCCTTTCCCCGGTCAGAAATCGGATTGCCATTGCGATCCAGATAAGGCCCCATCAGATTTTTCGATCGCGCCGTCTTGACCCGATAATTACTGTTTTCACCATCACAACATCCTCCTTTTGATCCGAAAAAATAATAATATTCACCCCGTTGATGAATCATGATCGCCTCAAAATCCCCTGCAGATATTTTGATTTTTGCAGCAGCATCCTTGATCTGTTTTCCATCTTCCGTCAATTCAAAAACATGAATTCCTTCTTTTACTCCCGTGTGATAGCTGCCGGCAAAAAGATATTTTTTTCCATCCTCCTCCATATAAAAAGGGTCAATGCCATTGGCTATACCCACTTCAGAGCTCAGATATATTTTCCCCTGATCCTGGAAAGGCCCTTCCGGCGAATCTGAAATAGCCAGCCCGACACCGGGATCCGGATCCGCCCACACAGAATAAGAATAATACAGATAATATTGACCATCCACCTCTGCGATGCAGGGAGCCCAGATTCCACCTTTTTCTTTCCATCCAGGCATCTCCTCAAATGCCGTCCCGCGATACTCCCACTGCACAAGATCGCGCGAGCGAATGATCGGAACGATGCGACTTCCCTCACCGTCCCCCCAGTCATCCTGCGTACCATAAGCATAAAACCATCCATCTTCGGTACGTATAACCGAAGGATCTGCTAAAATGGGTTCAAAAACAGGATTTTCAAACGTGATACTTTGATCCGCATCCGATTCATGGCCGGAAGAAGTGGACTGAATCTTTTGATGACAGGCAGTACTTATTGAAATGCAGATGATAAAACACCAAAAACTGAAATGCTGATCTGGGAATTTCATAATTTAAAAAAGATGTATTTTGTGCTACAATGGGACTTTGAATCTCTCAAAAAAGTACATTTTTTGTGTAAAATCCAAGTCATGAAAAGAATTCTCCTGATCCAATTGTTGATTTCTATTTTATTTTCGGCCTGCTTACCGACAAATCAGCAAAATCATTCTTCCGGTAAAACGCCTTCTCCTCCCAATATACTTTTCATTTTGACAGATGACCAGGGATGGGGAGATCTGGGCGTTTTCTTTCAAAATGAAAGAGGAGAGCAGGGAGAACATCCCTGGATGAAGACACCTCATCTGGATCAAATGGCGGATGAAGGAGTAATATTGACCAATCATTATTCCAATGCTCCGGTATGTGCTCCCTCGCGTGCTTCTTTTTTACTGGGAGTCCATCAGGGGCACAGCAACGTACGCGACAATCAGTTTGACAAGAGACTGGAGGACAACTACACGGTAGCCAATGTACTGAAAGAAAAAGATTATGCCACGGTTGCTGTGGGTAAGTGGGGATTGCAGGGAGACACTCTGTGGAGTGAAGATGGCGACACCTGGCCGGGGCATCCATTGAATCGGGGATTTGATGAATTTTACGGATATATGCGCCACCGTGACGGACACGAGCATTATCCTGTAGAAGGACCTTACCGTGGACCACAGGAAGTATACCACAACCATGAAGAAGTAAGTGAGGGACTCGATAAATGTTATACCGGTGACCTGTGGACCGCATTTGCGAAAAAATGGATCGTTGATCATCAGGATAAAAACGAGGAACAGCCTTTTTTCATGTATTTAGCCTATGATACTCCTCATGCTACAATCGAACTTCCTACCCAAGCTTATCCGGAAGGAGCAGGACTAAATGGTGGTGTACAATGGACGGGTCAGCCCGGACATATGATCAATACAGCATCGGGTGAAATCGACTCCTGGACTCATCCTGATTATGCGAACCGAACCTGGGATCATGATGGTAATCCATCTACAGAAGAAGTTCCGTGGCCCGATACTTACAAACGATTTGCGACGGTGATCCGGCGGATCGATGATGCGGTAGGTGATATACGGCAATTGCTGCGGGATCTGGAAATAGAAGACAATACTTTTGTTGTTTTCACAACGGACAACGGTCCTTCTGCAGAATCCTATTTACCGGCAGAATACGCGGTTTTCACACCTGAGTTTTTTCAGAGCTACGGGCCTTTCGATGGGATTAAACGAGATGTTTGGGAAGGCGGAATCCGGGTGCCAGCCATTATATCCTGGCCTGATTATCTTCCCAAAGGAGAAGAAAACCATGCTCCAGCCATGCTTTCTGACTGGCTGGCTACTTTTTGTGATGCAGCAGGGCTTTCCATTCCCGAACGATCAGACGGAGAATCTCTTCTTCCTGTCATAAAAGATCATGAAGAACCGGAAAAACCGGTTTATGTAGAATATTTTCAGGGCGGCCGCACTCCGGAATATGCTGATTTCATACCTGATCGTCAGGGAAGAATCCGCGGACAGATGCAGATGATCCGTATGGGAAATAAAGTAGGAGTACGCTATGACATTCAATCTCATGAAGATGATTTCGAAATTTATAATATCCGACTTGATCCACAGCAAAAACAGAATATCTTTCTTTCGGAAGAACATGATGATCTTCAGCAAGCAATGAAAAACCAGGTGCTTCGGATGCGCCGACCCGACGAGAATGCACCCAGACCCTATGATGCGGAGTTTGTTCCCCCTGTAGCTGTAACAGCCGATGGTTTTAGCTCCGGCTTGAAAATGAGTTTGTACGAAACGAATCATCGTTGGATTCCCCAGGTTTATTCACTACCTCCGCTTTCGGAAAAAGTCGTCCAGCAGATAAAACATCCTGATTCCGGATCCGGAAATGTAGTAGAGTTTTCTGGAATGATGCATATTCCCTCTTCCGGAGAATATTCACTTCAGATAAATACCCGTCATCAGGCGATCGTTCGTCTGCATGATGCTTTGCTGATCGATGGAGATTTTAACGGAAACGATTCGGATATAAAAAAAGGAAATATTCGACTGAAAACCGGAATGCATCCTATTCGTATTTTGATAAAAAAAGAGGAGAATGAAGATTGGAACTTTAAGATAGTTGCCGGAGAAGCCGGAGGAGTGCTATCTCCCTTGCCGGAAAATGTGTTTTTTCATTTGAATGATGATTGAATAAAAGCAATGATTAGTCTGTTCTGATTTTTTCACTGAGGAAATGATGTGAAAGAATTCCAATTATTTCCAAAGCGAAAATTTCGAATGGTCCCGACTCAAAATTTTATATTTGATCATTTAGTGCTAGTTTTAAAACCATGAAAAAACATTCTCTTGCCATTATCGGATGTGGAAAATTATCACACATTGTAGCAGATGCCTGGATTACCGGACTCTTGCCGGACTATCATATCACGGGCGCTTATTCAAGAACCCATAAAACCACCCGGCGATTTGTTGATAAATTGAATGACCAGGTTCCGCAAACAAAAGCCATAGCTTGCAACTCTATGGAAGAACTATTGGATCTGGAAGCTGATTTTATTGTCGAAGCTGCTGCCCCCGTCGTAGTGAAAGAATGGGCGATTCCGGCACTTCAGAGAGGATCTTCGCTGGTCCTACTTTCGATCGGTGCGCTGGCGGATGAGGCATTTTATGATGAAGTGAAAAAAACCGCCTCAGAAAATGGCAGACGAATACATCTTGTCTCTGGTTCTATTGGAGGATTTGATGTGCTTCGCACCATTTCTCTGATGGAAAAAGCCAAAGTATCCTTCCATACTGAGAAAGGACCCGATTCGCTGAAAGACACAGCTGTTTATCGGGAAGATTTACAGGCTGAAAAACAAGTCGTATTTGAAGGAAATGCAGCAGAAGCCATCGCACTCTTTCCGACGAAGGTAAATGTGGCGGTAGCAGCTTCACTCGCGACCAACGGACCCGAAAATATCGATGTTTCCATCACTTCAACCCCAGGATACACAGGAGATCGCCATAAGATTTCTGTGAAAAGTGAACAGATCGATGCTTTGATTGATATCTACAGCAAAACCTCAGAAATTGCAGGATGGAGCGTGGTCCATACTTTGCGAAATATCACTTCCCCGATTGTTTTTTGATATAAGAATCGATATTTGCCAACACTTTTTCACTCAACCGAATATAGGCCTGACGAGTTCTGCCGACAGACACTTTCATGCAAAACACATTGGGGTAATTCAAATATTTTTCTCCACCCAATGCACCGATCGTATCACAATATACCCGATTGTCACCCAACAGCCATTCTTCAAATGGCTCCGGATCCCAGGCCGGTGTCAACCCCGTATTGAATAAAATTTTTCGGTTTCCCAAAGCCTCAAATTCTTCTTGGTGCAGAAGCACGACATTCTTATTCAGACAGGCAAAAAGCACTTCGTTTTCCCTCAGAAGATCCTTTAACGGACGAAACTTATATCCTTTTTCTGCTGCTTCCGGTTTTTCACTGCGGGAAAAATAGCTGATTTCCGCACCGAAGAAATGGAGTGCATCAGCAATCATTCCACCTGATTTCCCCAATCCAATAATCCCGGCACGTATTCCGGTAATCTCACGGGAAACGCCGTCCCATGGTTTTACACCAAATCCATGTAAGCATCGTACCAGTTCACTTATCGCATATTCCACAACTCCTTCATCACCATAGTCCCGGATTCCTGTTACTGTTATCCCTCTTTGTTCGGCATAGCGGATATCCACATTCGCACTTTCGGGAGAATACAAGGAACAAGCCATGCCGATATATTTTACATTGGGACATTTGGCTAAAATATCCTCCGTCAAAGTGGAAGTATAGCTGAGAAGTACAGCGTCTGCATCCTCTATCCGCCGGACGATTTCTTCCGAACTCCCTGGAATATCACGAAACAATACCACCCGGTGTGCAAAAGAGGACAATTTTTCCTCTGCTTCGGGAATCATGTCAAGGGGTTCGATAGCAACAAGCTTTTGAAACATCTTCAATCATTTAGTTTTACAAACGAGTCAAAGCCTCAATTTGTCTTTTCGAGTAATTTTCCTGTAAAAAACCGGTCTTCCAGGGATATAAAAGTAGAAAATAGTATCTTCTCCCAAAATATCAGAAACTTTATTTCCCCAAATACTATCATATGAAGCCATAAAACACATATTATGAAATGTCATTACTTTTTAAATTTGAATCTATCTCCAATAATCATTCTGTTCATTTTATGCCTGGGAGTATCTTGTAGTAACAATACAGAAAAAAATCAAATGCGAGAAAAAACAAATTCAATATCAACGATCAGAGCATTATCTCATTTGGAAGAGAAAAATTTCCAAAGCCAAATCGAAGGTGAAAACACAGATTTATATTGGATTTATAATGATAGCATGGCTGTAGCAATCACAAATTATGGGGGACGGATTGTAGGATTGTGGGTTCCTGATCAAAATGGAGATTGGACCGATGTTGTGGTTGGAATGGGAAGTGTAGAAGATTATATCAATTCCACAGAGGCTTATTTTGGCGCAACGATCGGACGGGTAGGAAACCGGATTGCAAAAGGCCGATTTTCACTGGATGGGAAAGAGTATAAGATCCCCGTCAACAACGGGGAAAACTCGCTTCATGGCGGAATTAAAGGTTTTGAATCAAAAGTATGGAAAGCAGAACAACCGAACGATCAAACTCTGGTGCTTTATCTATTGTCGCCGGATGGCGAAGAAGGCTTCCCTGGAAATCTTGATGTTACTGTCACCTATTCTGTCACTGACAGCAAAGGATTGCGGATCGAATATGATGCTTCAACCGATCAGGCGACGGTCGTCAATCTGACCAACCATGCTTTCTTCAATCTTAATGGAGAAGGTAGTGGAAATATCCTTGACCATGAAGTGATATTTCATGCAGATCGATTCACACCGGTAGATGAAGGATTGATTCCGACCGGAGAATTACAAAGTGTACAGGGCACACCCTTTGATTTTACTACTCCTCACACCATCGGGGAAAGAATCGAAGAAGATGATATACAGTTGAAAAACGGAGGTGGCTATGATCACAATTTTGTAATCAAAGATCAGCCCTCGGATGAAATGATCCATGCTGCATCAGTGACTGGAGAACTTTCTGGAATCGTGATGGATGTTTATACGGAAGAACCGGGGATGCAATTTTACACAGGAAATTTCATGCAGGGAAAAAACACTTTCAAATCCGGAGCGAAAGATGAATATCGGACTGCATTTTGTATAGAAACCCAACATTTTCCGGATAGTCCCAATCAACCAAACTTTCCTTCTATCCGGCTGGATCCTGATAAAAAATATCATACCGTAACCGTTTATCGGTTTTCATCGAAAAACGGATCTAATTGAGAAACAATAGCTTCCCCAAATAAATGATCAAAAACATGATTATTTGAAACTGTGAGTCCATGAAAAAGCAGGTATCTGAAACATTTATCGCAAAAAGATTACATTCTCTGGATGCTTTACGCGGTTTTGACATGTTCTGGATCATTGGCGCAGATCAATTATTTCACCGTTTAGCAGATGCAAGCGATTCACCGTTTTGGAATGCCGTTTCGGTTCAGTTTACACATCCTCAGTGGGATGGATTTCATTTTTACGATCTGATTTTCCCTCTTTTTCTTTTCATTGCCGGAGTTGCAACTCCTTTTTCGGTCAGCAGCAGGCTGAGAAAAGGAAAAACAAAAGAACAAGTTTTATTACATATCATCCAAAGAGGAGTGATTTTAGTTCTTTTGGGTATTTTCTATAACAACGGACTTGAAATAAAACCGATTTCCGATATTCGGTTCAGCAGTGTTCTCGGACGAATAGGATTGGCTTATATGCTTGCCAATATTGTTTACTTATATGCCCGGGAACAAATGCAATACCTATGGTTTGTCCTATTTTTAGTGGGCTATTGGTTATTATTAAAATTCAATTCTGCTCCCGGTTTCCCTCGTGGAGATCTGACAATGGAAGGAAATTTTGCTTCTTTTATAGATCGAAGTATTTTACCGGGGCGATTATCTCATGGAATACATGATGCTCTCGGTCTGACATCTACCATTCCGGCGATCAGTTCAGCATTGCTGGGAATATTTGCTGGCACTTTGCTGAAGGACAAACCCTATAGTGCGATGAGAAAAGCGGAAATCCTTGTCGCCAGTGGTATTATTTGTCTGATTCTGGGCCAAATCTGGAGTTTGGATTTTCCGATCAACAAAAATCTTTGGAACAGTTCGTATGTGCTCCATACCGGTGGGTTGAGTTTATTACTATTGGCTGTTTTTTATTATATCATCGACATAAAAGGCTACATCAAATGGTCATTTTTCTTTCGTATAATCGGCATGAATTCCATCCTGATCTACATTTCAGGAAAATTTATCGATTGGAAGTATATGACAAATGCATTTTTTCAGTGGATGGGGCAATTATTCGGCTCGCCCTATGATGCAGTGGTGATGGCGATTTGTTTGATTTTTGTAAAATGGATGTTTCTGTATTTTTTATATCAGAAAAGAATATTTCTAAGAGTATAAACCGATGATCCAGAAGGTATTCAACTTTCTTCTCTCATCTTTTTTTGGATTTTCAGGACATGTTCTTCAGACACGTTGGTTATCTCACTTATTAATTTTATAGAAATGTCTTTTCGAATCATTTTTTCGATCATCACATCACGTTCTTCCTCTCGTCCTTCCTCTCGTCCTTTCTCCAAACCTTCATTCCTCCATTGATCTGCCAGGCTTACAAATTCCGTTTTCATCTTTCCAGGTATTTTATCCAATAAAGTTTCAAAATCAATTTTTTCTGCTTTCACCATTTCAGCATAATAAACAATCAACGAGCCGACTAGGTTCCGAGTGCTATACGAATTCAGAATAGTGAAAATCTCAATGAATCGTTTTATCAATTCCTCCGGCTGATCCGAATACTTCTGAACCATCAATGCGGAGGTGAATAACCCACTCCCCATTTGCCAAATCTGTTCGTCCGTATAATCTTGAATATTCTCAAACAGAAGTTTGAATGCAGGAATATATGCTTCTACCGATGCCGGAATAGTACCGAATAATTCTTTTATTGATGGAGGATCCCATTTCCTCGCTCCGTGATAATATAATAAAGGAATCACCGGAATCAGAGGTTTTTTGCCTTCTTTTATTTGTTGCCGGTATGCATCAAATATATAGCCTCCTATTTGAATGGAAACATGTCGATCAGGAGAACCTTTATGTTCGATCAAAAAACATAAATTCACCATTTGGCTTCCAAATTCTTCCAACGTTTGGCATTCGAATACAATATCAGCCTGTGTAGCTTTTAATCGATCAGATATAAAACTATTCGAACTTAATTTCAGTGTAGAAAAATCAAGGATTTTAGTGAGTTCAGAAGGAAAGAATGTTCGGATGAATTCAATGCTCATCTCTTTGTCCGCCATGAAAGACTTCATGAAGTTATCCCGGATATGAAAAATATCGCGACTCACGAGAGAAAAATAAGAAATTTATGTCAATTTTTCTTGCATTTAAATTTTTATCAAATTTTTTAAAAAAAAGAATCAATCCATGAATAGAAAGATACGAGAACGATGAATTATCAGGAAATAATTATAAAATAGATTTCCTCAGCTCTTCGGCAGATTTTGGCGACAAATATCCGGGAGGCACATCAAATATTGTACAAGCACCTGATGCTCCTTGCGCTGCCATACGAAATACAGCACGAGCATAAGCCACCAGCACACTGGAGGTGAATTCCGGATTGTCTTCCAAAGCAAGATTAAATTCGATCCTTTGTCTCGACTTTTCTCCGGTGCGGCCTGTACGAAAAACAATTCCCCCATGAGGCATTGAAGAATGTTCTGTAAGCAATTCTTCTTCCGTGATAAAATGGACAGTCGTCCGGTAAGGCTCAAAATAATGGGGCATGGTTTTGATTGCAGTTTCTATCTCAGAAATATCCGCTCCTTCTTCCGGTACTACATAACAAATCCGCTCATGACGATCCGCAGCACTCAAGTCCGGCTGCTCACCTTCCCGCACCTTTTCAAGTGCAGAATCCAGGGGGATGGTGTACTGGACAGCATTTTTCACTCCATCTACTCTTCTTACTGCGTCGGAATGACCCTGACTGACCCCCCGACCCCAAAAGGTGTAATCCTTTCCTTCCGGCAAAATACTTTGACCAAGAACCCTTGCCAGAGAAAACAATCCCGGATCCCATCCTGTAGAAATCAAAGAAAGCGTTTTATTGGTTTGAGCTACCTGATTCACCTGATCGAAATATTCAGGTATTTTGGCATGATTATCATAACTATCCACGGTGTGAAACCATTGAGCGATTTCAGGAACTTGCTTTGGCAAATCTGTTGCTGATCCACCACACAAGATCATCACATCAATCTTTCCTACAAAATCTTTGATCGTTGAATAATGCATCATCTTTCCATCCTTAGATAAAGATTCCGGATCCCGACGTGTAAAAATCGCCGTCAATCTCATATCCGGATTTTGATCTAAAGCTTTTTCCACACCTTTACCAAGGTTCCCATAACCTACAATACCAATCCGGATGGGATTTTTTATTTTGCTCATATTTTTTCTGATTTAGCTTCAATGATCAAAACTATTTTTCCGAAAACTCTTTTAGTTTTCAGTGATGACCATAAAAATCCGAAAATAAATCATTTTTATGGGTTCAGAAAATGAAGGAAAAAAGGATTTATTCTACTGATCAATCTTTTCAATGAAAAAAACTGCCATACTGCTGGGTGCCACCGGATTGACCGGAAGAAAATTATTGAAACGGCTCCTTGATGATGAAAGATTTCAAAAGGTGATCGTTTTGACACGACGCTCAACCGACATTGTAAATGATAAATTGGAAGAACACATCATAGATCTGCTCGCTCTTGAAAATCATCCTGATTTATTCCATGCTGATGTAGTCTTTTGCTGTATAGGAACAACAAAGGCAAAAACACCGGATAAAATATTATACCGCAGAATCGATCATGGGATTCCGGTGACCGCCGCCAGACTTGCTAAGGAAAATAATATTCCTGGTTTTATGGTGATCTCTTCATTGGGTGCGGATCCAAAAAGCCGGTTTTTTTATAATCGAACAAAGGGTGAAATGGAAAGAGATATTCTGAAACAAGGTATAAAAAACACCTTCATCCTTCGTCCTTCCCTCATTTCAGGCGATCGCGGAGAAAAACGTACCGGTGAAAATTTTGCTGAAAAAGTCATGCGGATTTCAGATTTTCTAATACCCTCCAAATACAAAATAATCACAGCGGATACGATAGCAAATGCAATGGTTCATATCGCTTTAAGCGGCCACGATTCTGTCATTATACCTTCTGAAGAAATTCAGGAAATCGGAAAATCATAGAAAATCCCTAACCTGTATTATTCATGAAATTAAATTTATTCAGATCTAAGGCGTCGGAAGTTGCAGCCATAGTAGACTATTGCAAGACTTCCGTAACGCAAGAGATGGATGATTTTAATTCAAAAAACTGATCATTTTAGAGGAATGAAATTCCTTCTAAAATGCCAATAATCAAGTAGTAGTCGATATTGCACATAATAATTTTAAAGTTTTGGTGAATAACGCAGGTTAAAACTTCAAAATCTTTCTTACCTCGCTCTTCTCTTCTGACTCAATATACAATACATACATCCCCGGAGCCAGATTTTCAGTTGAGATCTTTGGTATCCGAATATTTTCACGACGTATCAATCGACCTTCTATTGAATATAAAGCATATTGGACATTCTCTTCTTCCGTGATGATATAAATCCAATCCGAAAAAGGATTAGGATAAATAAGAAGCCATTCATCCTCCGGGATATCCGTGTTAGGAGGAGGCCCATCATAAAAATTAGCGATCAAATACTCGTCACCCGTCAAACGAAATGTAAGCGTCCGCGCTGTATCGATGACATTCCCCTGATGGTCGGACCAGTGGCTAAATCCAAACCCTTCAAAAGGCTCCACTGTCAGGGTCACCGGTATATTTTCAAAATATTTTCCTGTCCATGAGTAAGGTTCATAATCCTTCACCCCATCTGTTCCATTTTTGATATCCAAAGTATTAATCCGGATATATCCTGCTTCCGGATCTGAAACATTCAGCCTGATTTCATGTAATTTTCCGGTATTAAATCGCTTTTGCAGGTGATCATAGAGGATACTCTGTCTTTTTTTGCCAAATTCTGTTGCTTCTCCCATTCTTTTCATCCATTCTCCGAAAGAATAAACCGGAAACCAGGCCGTGGTCGGTTCCATGATTGGATTCCATCGCAAGATAAATTCTTCTATTTCCGGCAACAAAACCTCCTGAATTTTCCATAATTCCTCCAAAAAAACATCTGATCGCAAAGACGAGTTTAAAATATCAGCGAACCTGCTGATAAATTGGTTGGAAAAAGATTCATTTTCGAGAAGACTTCTAATGATCAAAGTCGCATCATTGAGTATGGTATCCGAGGAAGATAAAGTCGTTACCCTTTCCAGATCTTTTCCTTTGTAAGAGTAGCCTTCCCATCTTTTGCCAACACTATAATCCAGATCTTTTAATACCATTCTCCACCGGCCATCCTGACCATATGGAGCGGTGGGATCGAAAGAAGTTCTTTTTCGCCAGTATTCCGTGTTGCTTTGTGGCCAGTCTACATTTCCCGCATAAATCTGAGCGATGTAGTAATCCGTGATATTATCAATATCAATCCACTCGGTGATTCGCTGATAATTTTCTGAATCTGATAAAGAATTATTCTGCAAAAAATCGAGCATGGCTTTAAAATCAACATCATCCCCCTCCTTTACTTCGCCGGCTTTTATAAAATCCAGATCTTCTTCTTCAATCCCATGTTTCCGCTCAAAATATTTTTTATCATATCGCTCTCGAAGATTATATATTCCCCAGTATTCCCCATTGATAAACAAGATGACCGGCTGATATTCCTGGATATCAAAATTCATATTTCTTGTTAACCTGTGCATCAGAGCATCTCGCATCAAAGTCTCTTCAGTATCTTGTCCTCCGTTTCGCAGAATAAGTCGCTTGAATGAACTTCCAGAATGTCCTTCGAAAAAAGGATATTCAAAGATTTTTGGGCCATATCCTTTTTTTGCATAAAGTCGTAAAGATCGATTGGGATAGATCCGGCTCGAATTTCCGTTGGCGCGCAAACCGGCTCCATGATTCAATTTTTCTTCTCCATTTACCAGAAAGGTGAAATTGATCTCAAGTTCTGTTTCCTTCCCTCTTGAATGGTAATTTCCCGGCGACCAAAGATGAGGTTCTTTAGCCGGATCATCTTCACGCCAATCATCAAACTGTTTTCCCGGAATATTCCATCCTTTTTCATAATCAAACAGCTCATCCGGGTCCGTTGTGAGACACATCACCGGAAGTGAATATCTCTCTTCCCCTTTTTCTGTTACAAAATAATTTTGCGTAATGACTTCACTATATTCCCCCTCTTTATAGGCCACTGCCCGGATCGGCACCCCTTTGAAAACATGGATTGAATCCGGTTGTACGACCTCCCGATAGTGATCGTTGATATAAAACGATGAAGCAATATCTGCAAATCGATCTGGTTCATTTTCTCGATTCTGAATAGAAATCGGAGCATCATAAATCCGGGTAAACAAGGTGTCATGGATTAATTCACCAAAATCATCTCCTGGATACGTAGGGTATGATTTTTTGTATGACCAGATTTTACCTTTTGTATTTTCGATGGTAGGACGGGAACCATCTGAAGTATATAAGATCAGCACAGAACTATCAGGATGCGAAAGAGTCAAAGAAAAATCATCGGTGTAAAAACCAGATTCATGAGAAAAAACAGGTGGTTCTATCGTCTGTCCGACGGAAATCACCGGCAACATTATAAAAATGTATAAATATTTTTTCATTCTGGAAAAACAATAGAATAACTGATAGTGATACAAACGAAGCGAATGTGATCAAATTGCATTGCGCTGTAGAAAGAAATTTGCTGACAATTTTTATAAATTGGACAGATCATGTATATATCAAAAACTCAAAGAAATGAAATACAAAAAAGGAGATCATGTCAGTTGGAATTCCGAAGCCGGCCGGGTATCCGGAACTATTATCAAAGTGCACACCTCGGATTTTGAATATAAAGGCTATACTCATCATGCCACGAAGGATGAGCCCCAGTATGAAATAAAAAGTGATAAATCAGATCACATTGCTGCTCATAAAGAATCTGCTCTCCGGAAGCTGAAAAAATAAAGATGAATGCAAAAATCGAAGTATTTACTTTCCTTCCTTTTTTTATTGACAGGGTTTTTTGCCAGTGCAGCGCATTGGATGACTTATTATGTTTATCACGAAACGCACTATGAGCAAGGACCATGGGTGAGGCAAAATCTTCTGCAGGAATCAGGATTTAAATATCTCCTTGCAGAATCACACAAGGATTTATTTGGCACTGAGGATGAGCAAATGATCAAGAAAATGATGTCTCGGCTTCAGGATAAAAAACCTGAGATTTATCACTGGAGCTATGAACTGGAAATAAAAAAAGATACGGTTATCATCATTCCGGATGGAAATATAGAAGCTTCCGAAACGATAAAAAATGAAATCACGGCTACAATGGCTATGAATGGATTTGAACCGGTGATTTTCAGATCGGCTGATCAACAAGAATCATGGACGATGCAGGATGTGAGTATTCCTCTGCTCGATCTGATCACCGTACCGAAGAAGGAAGATCAAAATCGGGTGCCGGAAACATCGGAAAAAGAGCTGGAACAGCGCTCGGACTCCGTCCAATCCTCAGAATCAGTTCAAGAAGAAAATACTTCTGACACCACCAAGAGGGATGAAAACTCATTTCCATTTTTGTTGTTGATTTCGGGAATTATCAATGTTGTATTGCTGATCCTTCTCTTCCGAAGAAATTCCTGACTTAAAAAATAAAAGTCCATTACCGAAGCAGGCATTCGATTTTTACGGGATCATCTGTTCCGATATAATCAACACCCAGTTCCATCAGGATTTCATAAGATAGCTCCGTATCCGGAACAGCCCAAAAACGAATCAGTCGGTCTTCTCTGTGAATTTCTTGAATCACTTCTTGCAGTTTTTCCTTTTTTTCAGCAGAAAGATTTTCATCATACTTCCAGGGAACGATGTTTTGTACATTCGCGCTGACCAGGACGATCCGCTCCCAATCCTTATCAGGATATTCTACCCCCAATCGTCCATCAAAAGTAAGAATGGAATCATATGTATGAAGACTATCCGGCGGAGGCATATGACCACTGATAACCAGCCGAATGGCATCCGGATTTTTCTCCGTATCAAAATAAGATCGATAAGGAGCCAATTGACGCAAAAGAATGGGCAATACCTCATGATAAGGTGATTTCAGATCGATCAGCAACTGAAGTTTATCCCCGTTTGGATACCCCTTCCCTCCATTAAATCTGATTTGCCGGATCAAAGGATCTAAATATAAATATTGAAAAGTCCGGTCTTCTTCAATTTCCGACTGATCATGCGCTACATAAAGTTCGTCATCGACCATCCACAGATCTGCTTCTATAGATCCGAATCCGCGAGCGTAGGCTTGATAAAAGGGCAACTCTTGTTCATAATCGTTGTGAGAGTGCACATTGGCGGAGGTATAAACTTTTTGAGCAGACAATCCGCTACAAAAAATAAAAAGAACAGAAAATAATAATACAGCTTCTTGCATAAAGTTTTTCACAGCAAGATAATAAGGTAAATACTTACGGAAGCAGTCCCAACGATAAAACCTGATATTGTTCGGTTTTCCTAAATTCTTTGACTCTAAAGAATCATTTTACTTATTGTCAGATCAAGCCCATCAACCAAAGGCCAGGATCGCGTCTTTATTATTTACAACATATCAATCTTCTCAATCTTCAAAAAAGTAAGAGAAATAAACCATACAAAAATGCAAGAAAAACATATTGTCAAAGTTTTGGAATTAGAGCCCGTCACACACAATGTAAGAAGGGTAGTGGTGGAAAAACCAAAAGGATATAGTTTCATCCCGGGTCAAGCCACCGAAGTAGCCGTAAATAAACCCGGGTGGGAAGAGGAGCTGCGGCCATTTACTTTTACAGCGCTTAACAATGATGCCAATCTGGAATTTACGATCAAAGTGTATGATGATCATGATGGGGTAACGAATCAAATCGGAAAACTGGAAGAAGGGGACGAGCTGATTCTTCATGATGTATGGGGGACGATCAATTACAAAGGTCCGGGATATTTCATAGCGGGCGGAGCAGGCGTGACTCCTTTTATTGCCATTTTCCGGATGTTGGAACAAGAGAAAAAACTGGATGGACATTACTTGATTTTTTCTAACAGAACGAAAAAAGATATCATCCTGAGGGGAGAATTTACTCGATTATTGGGTGATCGATTTATCAATACAATCACCGATGAAAAAGTGGAGGGATTTGATCATCAGATGATTGACGAACAATATTTGAAAGAAAAAATATCAAATTTCGATCAAAATTTCTATGTGTGTGGACCTAAACCGATGATAAAAGATATCCGAAAACACCTGGAATCATTGGGTGCAGATGTCGAATCCGTAGTATTCGAGAAATAAACTTTTTAATTCATATTTCTATAGCTGGCTTATCCTGAACCAAATAAATACCACACAAAATCAAAGTGCCTCCAACTAAATATAAAATTGTAATCTTTTCACCATCTATGATCCCCCAAATCACAGCAACCACAGGCAAAAGATATGTGACAGAACTGGCAAAAACCGCAGATGTATCCTGAATCAATTTATAATATAAAACTATGGCTGCTGTGGTTCCTAAAAGAGTCAGGACAGAGAGTGATCCAAGCGATTGCCAGGTCTGTGGATCAGAGTGAAAGTCACGAAAAAAACCTGAAAAAATCAAAATCAAAAAAGCGGGTATCATCCAGATCACAAAAATCCCACTGGACAACTGAAGCGATGGGACATGACTCAGCTTTTCTTTGATGATCAAAGCGGCGAGACCATAACAGGCAGTCGCAAGAATGATCAAAAACGCATACCCCCAATGACTATCACCACTATCTACGCCCGAAAAACGAGATAAAAGCAGTGCTCCGGCTAAACCCATTGCTGCTCCGATCCATTGCCGGTGATGACTTCTGACGCCAAACAACAAATATCCCAATATCAAAACAAACATGGGAACCAATGAATCAAGAATGCCGGCGAGTGCACTACTGATCCGCGTCTGTGCCATGGGAAATAGAAACATGGGGAAAAAACTTCCAAAAAATCCGGCTATTGTTGCCCATTTCAAAGTATGAGCTGACATCTGTTGAATGGCTGGAAATCCTATAAAACCTAATACCAAACCAGAAATCCCAATCCGAAAGGCTCCAATCTGATAAGGGGAAAAGGACAATAATGATTTTTTGATTAAAATGAACGAACTTCCCCACGTGAGCGCCAAAACAATCAACAAAAACCACCTGTTATTGAATCCATTTTTCACTGTGAAGATTTCGGTTTTCCATGAAATGCCAACTGAAGAGATTTTATTTCTTCGACTAATGATCCCGACGCAGGTCCTGTCACCCGAATGCCTGGTATAATTTCTTCGATCGGATAAAAATTTATAGGAGAAGATTCTGCTCCCGCCTCTTCCATCCAGCTTCGTAACTGACGACCGGAGCTGAGATAATAGATATCACCCAGTCCGACCCATCCATGAGCTGCAGCACACATAGGACAGTGTTCTCCGGAGGTGTACATCCTGGTCTTACTTCGCTCTTCCGGTGTAAGGTGATCTGCGGCCCACTGAGCCAGTTCATATTCCGGATGCGACAACACATTGATCTCGTTGATACGATTCCGAGCTTCTGCAATGACCTCGTTTTTGGAATTGACAAGTATTGACCCAAAAGGGGCATCTCCTGCTTCAAAAGCTTCTCGTGCCAGTCGGAGACAATGTTTGAGATGTTCGTAATCTGATGTTGTCATGTTATATGAGTTTTACTCAAAAACCCAATATCGAAAATTGGATCTTTATTTTCAAATAACAGAAGATTCTATTCTATAAGTATATCAAATAATGCTTGGATGGCTTCCACCATTTTGACTGTAGTTTGTTTTTCTACCCGATTGGTGGAGATCCAGGTTTCATAACCACCCAGCTCATGTTGCTCCGGCGTAGGCAGATAACCATATTCCCCATTAGCCAGTTCGATGATGAAAGTATGCTGGAAAGGACTTTTATCTTTTATTTCCAAACCGGTTTCAGCGAACACTTCAAACGGAGCAGAGGCGATCACATGATCCCCTATACGAAAAGCCTGCAAAACAATATCAATACTATCCGGCCATTCCTGATCGATCTGAGCTACCCGGCTCGCATAAGTTTTTTCCAGTCTATGATATATGGGTGGATCAGATTCCGGTCTCTGGCGCACTTTATCCATACGCTCTTTCAAAGCTGGATCCGGTTTTCTTACCCTCAGGCGCAATTCCTTTTCAGCCGATTTCAATGAAATATTTTCTTTAAAATCGAGCTGCGGATATACCGACATCACCTTATCTGCCAGATCAAAAGCAACATATCGCATTTTTTCATAAGGTTTATTTTTTTCAGCTTCCTCTCTGAAATTGATATTATTGACGTCGCCCGATGTTCCATTGGACATAATCCCAACAAATGGAGGATCCTGACGATCTGCCTTCAACAATTCCTGGATCCGATCTGCAAAAACTCCAAAATAGTCTGCTGATATGTGGCCTGATGGAACCCCGCCCACATAATGCAGTGAATAATTGGCTAACAATGCAATAGGACGTCCTTCTGCAGATTCAATGGAAATAAATGACAACTCGGGATCTACAGGCCCTGCAGGTTTGATCAAATCGGGACTTTGCCGGCGCGGATTCATCTGAACCTTATCTTTTTCACCCAACGGACTCCATACCGGTTCCTTCATATGCCAGCGCCGATTAAACACATGCTCAGGAACATCAATGGAACCCCAGGCCATACGGGCTGGTTCAAGATTACCGAGGGCCGTCATCACTCCATCAGCGATCCGACGAGCCAGAAACTGCTGATATTCATCCAGAGGTTCACCATAATGCCAGCCCCGCCGGGCCGAACCTTTTTTCCCGGCACTGGTTCCTGAATGGGTATGAGTGGCAGCCATCATCATGTGAGACATCGGAATTCCGGTTCGATGGTGGATCATATGTTTTGCTGCATCATACACTTCCCGTTTTATGCTCACATTATCTACAATAACTATCACCAGCCGGACCTCACCATCATCCAACACCAAAGACCGTGCATGTAAATCATCATGAATATAAGTAGCAGGAGGAGAATTCCAGTTTCCTACAATAGCCTCTCCGAGCGGGGGTGTAATATTACTAATTGATGCCCCGGCTCTTAATCTCCGATCCTGTGCTGACAGATAGGAAGAGACCATCAGCATGAAAATCATGGGAACGATACCGAAACTTAAAAAAACAGAAAATCTTGAAGAAGTCATAATGTATCAATTTGGAAGGTTTGAACCACCGGCTCCGGATGATCCAATCAGAAAAAGAGCCTCCCGAAAGATAAGAGAATTATCACTATTCTTCTGTTTTTTCAATCACAGATCCTATTACAACTAAATCATCCCTTAAAAATCGTGTGATGTACTCATCAAAACGGAATGAGCTTGATCCCGAAGGTATAAGGCATCAACACGTATCCACCGTCTCTTTCCGATTTAAAAATCTCATTCAATCCCATCGTTCCATAGAAGGTAATGGGACCATATCCGGCCTGAGCAATGACACCATATTGAAAGTTATTGATATTGAACTGATCCTTCACCTTCGCTTTATATTCATTTGTTTTCTGAGTGGTCTTCGCTTTCAATAGTACGTTCCCGTACATGCCGGCATCGAAGTGAAATTTATTTGATTCATAATTGAGCATCACCGGAACATGTAAAAAAGTAGCGCGCAATTTATTCTTCTTAAAAGACAGTCGGTTGTTGTCAGGAAGAGAAAATTCAACTGTTGGCGCCATCGGTTTTAAGGTAACAGGATAAGACCACCCATAGGAATCAAATTCGAGTCCAAACCCATAAATAAAATTGAGCTTTTGGCGATAAATATTGATTTTTTGATTCATGATGTGCAGTCGCCAACTGATACTTCCCATCAGGTCGGTTTCAACCGGATTGATGCCTTCCAGATCAGGAACATCATCAGAATAAGTATAGGTTGAAAATCCTAAATCTATGATCCCCCATCTGGTTTTGACATCATTATTTGTGGATTTCCTGCGCTTCACCTGGATGATCAAATCATCCGGTTTTTCTTTCAGGCCAATTTCTTCTTTGAAAAGTTCTTTTTCCAATTCAAGAAGTTCCTCCCTCAACTCCCGATACTCTTCTTCATATTTCTGATATATTTCTTTTTCATGATCAGAAATACTTGCTGTACGGATTTCCTGAGCCATATCAGCTATAGCGCGGGCGGTTTGAGCCAGCGTTTTTTGATTCGTTTTGATTACGTTTTTCAAACTATCCACCCGATTATGAACCACCGTCGAATCCTGCGCAGAAGAAACTGTCATTCCAATAAACAGGAAGGGTAAAAATGTCATGATAATTTTCATTTCTTACTTTGATTTGGTTTTAAATAAATCCGGAAAAAGTTTCCCTTTTAAATTATTGAGACTTAGATCCCGCCAGGACTCCGAAAAAAACTCATCCGGTAATTCAATAAAAATAGTCCGTGGTTTGGTTGCTTGATTTTTTACAAATCTTATTTCTCCCACCACCTCAGGGTAGGCGGTTGCATGATCCAACCTAAACTGCCGTAAAGGAATCGGATCGACCAAAGTCACCAATTCAATATTTTCTCCCACTTCCATATCTAAATGATCCATCAATATTTTCTCCTCCTCTTTCTCTTTTATCGGTATGAATTTTTCATCCAAAAATTCAACAGCCAACTCATCCTGGGTCGATACATCATCTTCCTGAAAATAATTATCTGATTTCTTTACTTGATTTTTCACCACTTGATCTGTTTTCTTCTTTTCAGATAAAATCGGTGATTCTCTTTCCTGCAGAATCGAATTAGAATTTTTATTTTCATCGTTTCGGCTATCCGTATTCATACTTCTTTCCGAAATGTTCGTTTCTACATGGCTCAAAAAAGAAGAATCTCTTTTATTTTGCATAATGTAAAGCAGGCCTACACCTACCAAAATGAGAAAAGAAGCAGCAATAGACCAGGGGAGCCAAAAAGCGCCTGCACTTTTTTCCTTCTTATAAAGATTTTGCTTATTCGGATATTGAAATGAAAGAAAAGGAAGAGTCCTCATTTCATATAACTCATCTAACTGATCTTGAATTTCCGGATGTTTTTCCAAAAATCGCTCAAAATCAAGATGAATCTCTGGTGGCAATTCTCCATCCAAATATTCCAGCGCATATTGTTCATAATTATTAATATCAATCATTTCTTCATGCTTTTTTGGGTATATCCAAATTGAATTTTTTCATCTCTTCCCGCAGCTTCTTTCTGCTCCGAAACAGTGTCACTTTTACATTTGTCATACTCATCCCCGTGAGTTCACATAATTCTTTATATGAATAACCCTCATAATCCCTCAAAAGAATCAGATTCCTTTGATTAGCACTCAACACCTTCAATATGTTTAAAATCAAGTCCTTGCGTTCTAATTGTTGATAAGAATCAAAGCTTTTTTCTACCTGACTATTTCTGAAATTATTTTCTCTCTTTGTTTTTCTATATGAGTCAATCATCGCCCGGTAAGCGGTCTTAAACAACCAATTTTTCGCAGCTTTTTGATTGACTTTTTTTCGATGTTCCCAAAGTCTCATAAAACTCAACTGTACCAAATCGTCTGCATCGGCAGATGAATGAACCAAACCATAGCAATAGCGAAACAAAGCATCAGCATGTTTATCCACACATTCATTGTATTCTGAGGGCGTCATATGATATAGGGACGTACAGCCTCCTTGATTTGTTACCAGATGTATTTTATTACATCAAAATAAAAAGCGTTTGCTGTTCTCGGTCTTGTAAAGACCATAGTCTTTGATATCTTCTGCCAATGACTTATCGAGATAAGGTATGACAAGATTAGCTGCAGCCGTATGCAAATAAAGATGTACTATGTCATTCCGCCTTTGATATGGAGATTGGCGAATACTTATTTTTTGAATCTTTTCCCATCGAACAATCGTTTTTCTTCTTCCCCATACTCCTCTTTCGATGAGAAAAAAATCCCGAAATAAAAACAACTTAAAATTGCGAACAAAAAAATAGTTGTGCCCATAAAAGTAAAATGGCACAAGGAATGCTCCATAAAATAAAAATGGATGAATCCAGTAAGTGAACAAAATGATTGCCGCTGAAAGAGGAACTTTTGTAAAGATGAAGTTTCGAAAAATATATTCCTCTCGTATTTTTTCATAATCCTCCATTCTTTCCTGAATGGTATGATACGGTGCTAATAAAGCAGGCAACGTAGATGATTCAAAAAATGGGACGACCGCATCTGCTCCTAAAACATTTCTACCTCCAGCATATTTATAAGAAAGGGTATATATGTTTAGTTTTCGGCGGATTAAGTTCGTATACCAGGTAGTCAATTGAATCTTTCTCCGGGGAATGATCGTTTCAAATTTATTGATCAGTCCACGACGAATATAAATTTCCTGATGAGAATAGGTCATTTGATAATTGAACAATCCAAAAATCTTATTGAACAAAACCATCCCGCTTGAAAAAGTGGCTAATACCAATCCATACAACAAAAGATAAGATACATCAAACTGATCTTCAAGAGAAGAATCACTGACCGGCTGGACTTCGCGAAACATGATTTTGAGCAAAACTTTCCACGAAAATGAGTCTGCATCAGCTGAATAAAATATCCGAACCAATAGAATAATCAATAAGCTCAAAGGAAGTAAAAACCATAAAATATTTTCGGTTAGAGAGTATCGTAAAATCTGCCGGTGATTCAGGTTGTACTTCCATTGTGGTTTTCCTTCAACAACCTCACTCTCGCCAGTCACCGAAGGTGATATATTTTCATCCTGTCCCTTGATGATTTGTATTTGTTGTTTGAGGCGAATCGCTGCACTTTTTTCCACTCCTCCGATTTCTGCTTCCAGACCTTCCTCTCCGATCGTATCAATTTTCACCAGATAAACCTTTAAAATTCGATACAACCAGTTTTGCTCGACCTGTACAGATTGAATTCGCTCTATAGGAATGCTTTTCTTTTCCCGGCGGATCCATCCTTGTTCCACGTGAAACTGATCTTTTCCCAGACGGTAACGAAATCGCTTAAAATTCATCACTCCCGTCAATACGATAAGCAAAGCCGGGATAATATTGAAAAGAAAATCAACAAATAGATCAAAACTGTTGAATATAGATAAGTCCTCAAATCGGACGTAAGTACGGTAAGCAAAATAAATAATAATCAACGCATAGCTCCGAACCGCCGTCAAAACATGGATCAGTATGGCAGGGGATGCCAATTTTTCCCAATCACTCCTCCTCATAATTCATTTCTTTGGTCAGCTGATCCACTTTTTCATTTATCCATTGTTGCAACTCTAATGCTTTCTCCGGACGAAGTCCATGTATGACAATATCGTCTCCTGCAGCAGAAACAATAACGGTGGCAAAATCAAAAAGCCGATCAATCATCCCTTCCGATATTTTACAATGCTGAACCCTTCGAAAAGGAATATACTGCTTCACCTGAAATATATATCCTCTGCGATAAGCTATATCTTTTTCTCTGATTGCATATCCCCGATTACGAAATTCCTTAATTGTAATCCATACCCAGACAAGAATAAATAATCCGCTTCCAACCAATATCAAAATATTGGAAATCAAGGAAAATCGGGTCATCAATAAAAACAATAACAGCATAAAACCGCCCAGCATACCAAAAATCAATATCCGGGACAAACGCACATACAAATATTCATCTTCCAGAGGATGAAATTCTTCGTCTGTTGCTTTGGGCAGATGATTCAGATCAATCCACTTATTGTAGAAAGGAGAATCCACATTATTTTGATCCGTCATATACAGTATTTGATTCCTTCATAAAAAACATGTAAAAAAGCTATACAACCCCAATCAAAATAAGAATTCTTACAACAACTCTTTTTTGTTGACCTGACGCCAGGAAGCAATCATGAACCGAACTGAAAAACCAATACTGCTTATAATAGTGGCTACTGTCATGAAAGTAAATTGGGATTTGATATATTTAGCTAATTGACTCTTCTCAGAGATCGTAAGTAAATAGGAGAAAGAGTGAATCCATCTTGTATCATCAAAAAACAGAGCCATTTCATTGAAATTGCGGATCATATACACAATCAATGGCACCACCGTAAATGGAATTACATAAATCAACCAGCCACTATTCCCTAAAAGAGATTGACGGAAGAAAAATATATGACGCAAATACTGGACTAAAAGAACTGCCATCACAACATTTGGGATGAAAAATGGTGTCTCCACAATCAAATTGGGATAATATGGATAGACAACCGCAAAAGCTAATAAAGCTGATATGGACCACCATACCAGCTCCAATATTAATATATATCTCATTTTTATTTTTTTCCGAAAACCTAAAAACGTTTCCTTTCTCCACGGGTCGGTGGCAATCTCCGCCCAAAATTTTTTCGATTTTGGATATCACTCCTCTTAATAACAGGATTTTGCTGGACGTTTTCAGGATTTTCCACCACGACAATAGTGATTTCATCCGAATACACTTCTTCTTTTCCTCCTTCCAGCCTTTGAGAAGGAATAGTGTAAGTTCCGGGAGCTTCGGGAGATTTCAGATAATACAGCAGGGTCTTTTCACTGCTTCTCTCTCCTTGCACCACTCTCACCGATGATGATATCTGCGGACCTCCTGTCAAAGCAAAATCACCAAAATCAGGATGTTTGATTTCTCCTTCCCAATCGTTCATTTGAAACTGAACCGCCAATAAATTTCCAATGTATAAAGTATCATAACTTATCTGCACTTGTACTTCCTGAGCGGTGGTCGAGATTGAAGTACACATAAAAACGAGAATTACCCATATTATACGAAATTCAATATTCATACCTAATTGTATCTTTTCACTTTCAAATTTAAACCTTTTCTTCAAATAATTTCTCCTTCTGCCAATTTTGCAATGGACACTCTACCAAACGAGAAACTATTAGACCGTTCTGTTCGGAAGTTTGTCCAATCTCTATTTTGAATTTATATATTTACGAAGAGGTGAAAACTTCTGAATCTGATCCTTCATTTCCTCCGCTTTCAACAGGTACATTAATCGTCCAAAATATGGGTTAAAATCTGAAGATATAAGAATTCCTTCCGTTGCAACGGTCAAATGAAATTTCAGTTTTGCAAATTCCTCAGGAAAAGTATCGATGATATCTTGATATATTTCATAGAAAAGAGCACGAGAGTTTTCTTGAAAGTTTTTATTCCAGGGAGCATTCGTTTTGAAAAAATCTTCCGGCGAATAAAATTTGCCTTGACTTTTATCGTATATAATCGCTTGTGAATGCAATACTTCTTCACCAGAATATTGAACCGATAAAAGTCCACTAATAATATCATCTCCTATCCAATCCGGATCAAACCATATCCTCTGATTCTTACTCCATCGTCGATGTTCCACATCCTCTATTTCCCCCTGAACAATAGCATCTTCCCACTTTGACAGCTGACTTGATATATATGAATTAAATTTTTGATCATGAGGGATTTGAGGAACTTTCCCATGTATCAAATACTCTACATTCACTTTATAATAATCATATAGCTGAACTTCTCCAGCAAGGCAGTATTGATTTCTTCTATCACTACGTCCAGTGCTGAAACAATTCCGGACTGTCTTTTGTCGATCGTGCCACGCTTCTTTCTCAGAACCAGATGCATACAAAAGAGATTCAGCCGTATCTGTCTTTATGGTAAAAATAAAATCATCGTCCGACTGATACTGGCGTATAGTGGATGGTGATAATGATGAATCAGATCTGGGAGTTATGCTAAATCTTCGTTCACCAGTGATATTGAACCAATATCCTTTTATCCTTTCTCCTAAAATATCAAGTTCAAGTTTGCCGGTCTCAAAAGAATCTTCATACCATTCGTACAATATAAATGATTCATCAGAGATCACGCCATGTAAAATCAACTGTTCCTCCAATCCTTTTACATAAATCATACCAACAAGAGTATTCTCATGTTCTATTTTACCAACCAGGATCTGGGCCGGTATATCTTCTGCCAACCAAACCGGAAAATTTTTAGTCCATTCAAACTGTTCCTGATCTTCAAGCAAAAGATTGAGTTGTAAAAACTCAGATTGGGCTTCAGACGCAACAAAACTTGTTAATATCCAAAGCAATCCCCACACCAGTTTTTTACATTTCTTCATTCCGGGAGTGTTTTAATTCATAATGACAACAGCTACGACCGTCCCTTGATTGATACACCTTATGATGTCATAGGAGGATCCATTTCATTATTCCTCTATTTTTCTCTTCACACTTTGTATCGCTTCATCGATATGAGTCAATTCAGGATTTTCCTCCTTTGCTTTCAAATAATCTTCATACGCCTTCTCGGCTTGGTTCGTCATTTCATAACTTATCCCACGGTAATAATATCCTTTTCCTTTGTCATCTGAAAATCTCAAAAATTCATCCCAAAACGAAATGGCTGTCGAAAATGAATCCTGATCCATCAGAATCAATGCATGATTATAATATGACTCTACGTAATCGGATTGAATCTCTACGATTTTTTTATAGGTATGTTTTGCATTTTCCAGACTATCCCTATTTTGCCAATACATGGCATATGCATGAAGCAAAGAGATATTCTCCGGCGCAATCTGGAGCGCACTCTCAAAATAAGGAGCTGCTCCAGGAGGATTTTGCTTCATTTCAAGACGCGCCATTTCCACCCAGGCATCAAGCAGATCGGCATTGTAGTTCACTGCTTGTTTATAATATTCCATTGCTGCTATTGTATCCTGCTGTTCTCGTGCAGCCATGCCAAGAATCAGATAAGCTTTAGCTGAATGCGGATTGATATTCAATATATCTTCTGCCGTTTTTGTCGCTGATGAGTATTGCTTTAAGATCAATTGAAATTCTCCCAATTGTTCTCGCACACGCTGGGATGAAGGGTGTATTTCAGCTGCTTTTTGAAGTGTCCGAATCGCCTCCAAAGAACGAAAATAATCCATTTCGATCGTACTTTTTAGCAAGTAAAAATCTTCACGGACACTATCGATTGTGAGAGCATGCTCTATATCTTTCAGAGCAGCTCCAAAAGCATGATTTTTATGAAAAATTTCAGCCCGCTGTTTTCTCGCATCTATATCGTCCGGATTTAAACTAATTTCCTTCGTAAGAAGATCGAGAGAATCAATTTTTTCTCCTTCTGAATGATCTTCACCACCAGAATTTTCGGCACACTGTGCAAACGCCAAAACCACGAATCCAAAAACGAGATACCGAAGCCAATGCATTGTACGAAAATTTAGTATTTTAGGTCTTCTAAAACCATGCAATATACTAAAACTATTTATAATATGTTTTAACATTCTCACCGAAGGAATTGGCACAATTTTGGCATTCACTACTGAGTTGAAACAATGTGAAAACTATGCGAGTAAAATCTACAATCATTTTTATTTTTTGTTGTTTTTCCCTGTTTGCTACTCCGCGAAAAAAAGAAGTTATGGATTATATCCAGTCCTACAAAGCCATAGCTGTAAAAGAAATGCATTTATATGGAATACCCGCAAGTATAAAATTGGCACAAGCTGTACTTGAATCCAATGCCGGAAAGAGTGATCTGGCCATGGAAGCAAACAATCATTTTGGGATAAAATGTGGAAATCAATGGGAGGGTCCTACTTTCTATAAAAAAGATGATGACAGAGATCACAGAGGAAAATTGATCCCTTCCTGCTTTCGTGTTTTTGAAAGTCCTGAGTCATCATATTCTGCTCATTCCCACTTTTTATTGGATCCATCAAAATCTTTTCGTTATGGTCCTCTTTTTGATTTGGATAAAACTGATTACCGGTCATGGGCGTGGGGGCTTCGAAAAGCGGGTTATGCCACCAATCCCGCATATGCCAATCTCCTGATCAATATTATAGAAACTTATGGATTATACACTTTCGATTATTATGAAGATTCCAATGTAAAGTATGTCCGGCCGGAGGATTTGGTAGCAAAGCCAAAAGATATTCGATCACACGGGATCCTCGATAAAAACAACGACAAAAAAATCATCCAAAGACCTGAATCTTCCACAACAAAATCTGCTGTAGAGCGAACGACTGTAATCAATAAAAGAAATGCTCTTGTCGCTCGTAAAGGCCAAACCATGGAACAATTGGCTAATAAATATTCTGTTCCGGTTTCAAATATTGTCAAATTCAATGATTTGGATCTGGATTCAGATGATTATCTTCATGAGGGTGCCATTGTTTTTTTAGAAAAAAAGAAACGCCGATACAAAGGAAGTTCAAAAACACATACCGTCAAGGAAGGAGAATCATTGTACGATATTTCTCAAAAATATGGAATCCGTATTTCAACATTAACACGGAAAAACCGACTTGACAAAGATGATATTCCCATCCCTGGTGAAAAAATAATCTTGCGCGGGGCACGGGCACGGGGTGATAGAATTCCACTGACGTATGACGATGTGGAAATTGTGGAGTCTAAAGAAATCTCAAAACCGATGATGAAACATCAATGGGAATCTACACAATCTTCTGAAGCTCGAACTGTAAATGACCAGCTTGCTGTTCAAGAAGAAAATCAAACAGTGACACAAACGATAAAAACAGAAACGGGAGCGGTTAAAACCTTTGACCTTGATCTGCCTGATTTGATTTCTGAAAACTCTCATACCCAACCAAAGAATATTTCAAATAAGAAAGAAGAAGTATCTTATTCTTCAAATACGATCCATCACAAGGTGGAAAAAGGAGAAACCCTTTACAGTCTTAGTCGAAAATATGGTATCACTGTATCTGAAATAATGGAACTAAACCATCTGAAAAACCATCAACTGCAAATTGGACAAATACTTAAAATACAATAATGATCCGAATCCTGCTCATCCATAGTGCCCTGTTGATTGTTTTTTTATATCCAAACCATTCAGCAGGACAATCGATGTATTTTGGTGTCAAAGGAGGACCTGTAGTGGCCTTTCAAAAATGGAATGGATACCAGGAAACAAAACCCCTGCTCGCCCTTCATCTGATGGGTCATATCGAATCTTATGGAGACGAATCTGTATTTTTTTTAAATGCAGGAATCAATCCAAAAGGTAGGGGATTGAGGTATAATGATTATGTAAGTCCCATCACCGGCAGAGTCGTCAGAGGTGGTTATTCACGTATCATTTTCAAAAATGCAGAGATCGGAACCGGAATCAAGAGGTATTATGAATGGACAGAGGATATTGAATTCTTTTATTCTTTTGGGTTAAGATTGTCCTACACTTATGGCTCAGAGTTTGGAAATATCCGCTATATCAATACCAATGCGATTCGAAAATGGAATTACGGAGTAAGTGTAGGAGGTGGATTTCGCTTGAAATCAAATGAATTTTTCCGACCATTACTTCATATCAGCTTTAGCCCGGATCTCTCGCAACAAGTGTATGTTCCTCAACAAGAACTTAAAACTCCGGCCGGGGATCGATTTACCATGCCCGAACAAGGAATCAAAAATACCAGTATGGAAGTAGGCGTTACCTTACAATTTCTTCGGAAAGTAATCTACAACTAAAACAATATTTCTCGCACTGCTTTAAAAACCACATAATCAGAAACAATTTACCAATATCGCAGTTCTAATATTATAATTTCTATCAAATAAAATTTATTCGAAATGAAACGACATGCGACATCCATCTGGAAAGGCACCGTGAAAGAAGGAAAAGGATCTCTTTCCAGCCAGAGCGGAACTCTCACCGACACCCCTTATAGTTTTGCAGGCAGATTCACAGATGAATCCGGGAAGAAAGGAACCAACCCGGAAGAGTTAATCGCTGCTGCACATGCAGGTTGTTTCAATATGGCTCTCAGCAATATGCTGACAGAAGCTGGATTTGATCCTTCAGAACTAAAGACAAAAGCTACGGTAACTATTGTCAACAATGAAGAAGGAATCAAAATCACATCGAGTCATCTGGATCTTCATGCAAAAATCGATGGAATCGAAAATGATAAGTTTGAAGAATTAGCCAATCAGGCAAAGGAGCACTGCCCGGTTTCTGCTGTATTGAACTGTGAAATATCCATGGATGCAGTTTTAAACTAAGTTCTTCTATTCAGGAAAAATAATTTGTAACTGGACGTTGTGTAAACCCTTGGTTTTGTACACATGTGTGTAATTATCAGGGGTTTATTTTTTACCACTCCTTCTTATTCATCAAATAAGCTACCTCCCGATGAGGATGATTGAGGTAAAGGTCTGTTCAGATGTTTATAAGCTTTCTCCATCACAATTCTCCCTCTTGAAGTCCGTTGGATAAATCCTTCCATAATTAGGTATGGTTCATATACTTCTTCGATTGTACCGGCTTCTTCGCCTACCGCTGTCCCAATGGAGCTAATCCCCACCGGACCACCTTGAAACTTATCTATGATAGTTGTCAAAATTCGATTATCCATTTCATCCAGACCATGTTCATCTACATTCAATGCATTCAATGCAAATCGGGCAATCTCAAGATCTATAGAACCGGTTCCTTTGATTTGAGCAAAATCCCTTACACGCCGCAAAAGAGCATTGGCTATCCTGGGGGTCCCTCTACTTCGACGCGCAATTTCAATTGATCCTTGTTCATCAATGTCAATTCCTAAAAGACGTGCGGATCTCTTGATGATCTTTTGCAAAGTCTTGTGGTCGTAATAATCCAAAAGAAAATTGATTCCAAATCGGGCACGCATCGGAGCACTGATCAGCCCCATTCGTGTAGTGGCACCTACCAACGTAAAGGGGTGGAGGGATATCTGAATATTTTTGGCACTGGGACCGCTTTCGATCATAATGTCGATCTTAAAATCCTCCATTGCCGAATACAAATATTCTTCCACCACCGTATTCAATCGGTGAATTTCATCTATGAATAAAACATCTCCGGGATTTAAATTGGTCAATAATCCAGCTAAATCACCTGGTTTTTCAAGCACCGGACCACTGGTTGATTTCAATTCACAACCCAGTTCGTGAGCGATGATATATGCCAAAGTGGTCTTCCCTAATCCGGGCGGCCCGTGAAGAATAACATGATCCAAAGAATCTCCCCGTAAGTTGGCCGCAGCGATAAATATCGATAAATTTTCTACCAATTTATCCTGGCCTGAAAAATCATTCAATTTTTCCGGACGTAGTGCTTTATCAAATAATTTTTCTTCCGGAGAAGTATTTTCTCCACTTGGATCTAAATGAGGATTCATAATCGGTAAAGATACAACATTTATTAACCATGTTATACTTCATATGTCTTTCAATCGGTAATGAAAAACGTAATTACGCAGCTATTATTGAAATAGGTAAAATATGAAGAAGCAATGATATATCGCTTCAAGATATTCCTGTATTTTTACATCCAACTGGAAGAATTTGAATATTATTGAATATCGTTTCTGGCCTGTCACAAGAACAACAGACGATTTCACTTATTAATAAAATGAAACATGAAGCTTACTGAGGAACAAATAATGATCCGAGATGTGGCACGGGATTTTGCACAGAATGAATTATTGCCAGGTGTCATTGAAAGAGATAAACAAGCGATCTATCCGAAAGAACAAGTTGCAAAAATGCAAGAATTGGGCTTTTTAGGAATGACAACCAGCACTGATTACGGTGGTGGTGGAATGGATACGTTAAGTTATGTGCTGGTCATGGAAGAGATATCGAAAATTGATGCGTCCTGTAGTGTCATCATTTCAGTAAACAATTCTCTTGTCTGCTGGGGCCTGGAAACCTACGGAACAGAACAACAAAAAGAAAAATATCTACGCCCTCTCGCCAGCGGTAAAATGATTGGAGCATTTTGTCTTTCCGAACCCGAAGCTGGATCAGACGCTACTCTTCAAAACACCACAGCTATCGACAAAGGAGATCATTACCTGCTCAACGGGGTCAAAAACTGGATCACCAATGGGAAATATGCGGATATTTATTTGATCATCGCTCAAACTCATCCGGAAAAAGGTCATCGGGGTATCAATGCTTTTATTGTAGAAGCTGGTACAGAAGGCCTCACTACTGGTGAAAAAGAAGACAAAATGGGAATTCGTTCAAGTGACACCTGCTCTGTTTTACTTAATGATGTAAAAGTTCCAAAAGAGAATAGAATCGGGAAAGATGGATTTGGCTTCAAGTTTGCAATGAGTACGTTGAACGGAGGCAGAATCGGTATCGCTGCGCAGGCTCTGGGAATTGCTTCGGGTGCTTATGAAAGAGCACTTGCTTATTCCAAGGAAAGAAAAGCCTTTGGCGTACCGATTTCACATCATCAGGATGTAGCTTTCAAATTAGCTAATATGGCCACAGAATTGGAAGCAAGCCGTCTGTTAGTCTACCAGGCTGCCCAAGATAAAGATGCAGGAAATGCATATGATATTAGTAGTTCAATGGCAAAATTTTATGCAGCTGAAACGGCCATGAAAATAACAACTGAAGCTGTTCAAATTCATGGAGGATATGGTTATGTCCGGGAATATCATGTAGAACGAATGATGCGGGATGCAAAAATCACACAGATCTATGAAGGAACTTCCGAAATTCAAAAAATCATTATTGCAAGATCAATATTGAAATAAGAATATTCTCAGCCAAATCTCGTTCCAACTTGATTGGTACAGGCTAAAAATCAGCAATTTGAATGAAAAACTTTCTGCTTTCGATCGGAATTATTTTTCTTTGTGTCACTTTCGGGTATGCCCAAAAATCAATTTTAAAAGTAAACCTTTATACTTGGATAGAACATGGAGATCCTGAAGTTTACATGGAATTTAATCTCAACAAGTATTCCAGTGTAGATGGAGCATTACGACTTGGATTAGGAAGCAACCCCTTTAGCAATCGTGTCGAATTTAATGTAGACATCCGGGCAGGCTATCGATATTATTTTCTCCACAAAATTTTTGATGCTCCAATCGGACTTTATATACGTCCTGTGGTTGGTTTTTCTTCTCTACCTTACAGCAATGTTCATCAGCTCATCGGAAGACAAAGCAACTTCCAAATGGGAGCAACAGGTGGTTTTCAATATATAATCAACAAAAAATTTGCAATCGATTTATTTGCGGGACAAGCTTATTTCATCAGCCTGAATGATAATTATGATTCCCAGTTTCGACCTGTATATAATATTGGAATTGGATATGGATTTTAGCTTCCTTTGAAATTTTATATTCCAAATACAGGAACACCCCAGAAATACATCAACAAAACAATCAGTATAACCGAAAGAATATTCAAAAAAACACCCGCACGGGCCATATCCTTTATTTTCAATGGACTACTACCAAAAACAATCGCACTGGGAGGTGTAGCAATCGGTAATATAAAAGCCATCGACGCTGCCAAAGTCACAGGAATCATCAGCATAAGAGGTGGAATATCTGCAGTTTCTGCGATACCAGCAACAATAGGCAAGACCATTTCTGTAGTGGCTGTATTGCTCGTAAATTCTGTCACCAAAGACATTCCTGCTGTCAAAACTGTCATCATACCCATTTCCGACCAATTACCACTATCTACCACCAATTCACCCATCCACAAACCTAAACCACTTTCTTTGACAGCATAGGCTAAAGCAAATCCACCTCCAAAAAGCAAAACAATATCCCAGGGAAGCCTGACAGCTGTATTCCAATCCATCAATCGGCCTTTCTTACCTCCAGGAATAAGAAATAACAGAGTCGCCATCGCAATAGCAATTGTTCCATCATTGATATATCCGGGATTTATGAGCAATGTTGACCAACCGGGAATGGTCATGGTACCTATTTCGATAGGCGCACGAAAAATCCACAAAAAAGCCATCAAACAAAACAACAAACCAACCCATTTCTCTTCCCTGTTAATGGCCCCAAGCTCTTCATACTTTTCAGATAATACCGTTTTGGGGATGGACTGCATGTCCTGGATAGGAACATACATCCGATATAACAAGAAAAAAGCGGCAACCAAAATAATTAGACTCAAAGGAAGTGCAAAAATCAGCCAAGCTGCAAAATTTATTTCAGGCGCTTCCGGAAATGTAATAGAATAAATTCTGGCAAAAGACAAATTGGGAGGGGTTCCGATAAGAGTGGCAATTCCCCCAATAGAACAAGCATAAGCTAAACCTAAAAATACGGCTGTACTAAATTTGTTGGTGATTTCCTTTCCGTAAAAACCCTCTAAGTTTGTCATTATCGATATAGCAATCGGAACCATCAGCATAGCCGTAACTGTATTGCTCATCCACATGGAGAGCCCATACCCGGCCAACATAAATCCGAGAAGGATCTGAAAAGGTTTTTGTCCAACATTCAACAAGATAAATAAAGCAATCCTCCGATGTAGTTGCCACTTTTCCATAGCCAATGCCATAATAAATCCACCTATATATAAAAATATAATATGGTTGATATAAGCACTTGCTGTATCCGCACTATCCATCACTCCAAAAACCGGAAACAAAACGACTGGTAATAAAGAAGTAATTCCGATAGGTAAAGCTTCTGTCACCCACCAAAAGGCCATCAAAAGCCCAATGGCAGCAGTATAGGTCAATTGAGGACGATCCGGATCGATTTCTACGCCCAGGATAAAAACTAAAAATATAACCAGACCGGTTATGATCAAAATATTTTTTGACTGAAGTCTAACCCGCACTTATTCTATTTTAAAAAAAGATCTCTATTACAATTTTCATCTTCAATCAATTCCTCAATCTGTCTCAATTTTCCCTTTCCGGATGGCTGAAAAAATAAAATATCCATATAAACCAACTGTTCCCAGAAGACCTAATAGTACAAGATTCCAGTCTTCAAACCGGTCATAACTCCAACCGATCAAAAAAGGACCAGCCGCTGCTATATAATATCCAAAAGACTGAGCCATTCCCGAAAGTCTTACTGTATTGATCGAATAAATCGTACTTTGATTGATCAGATAATAAGCTAAACTAATACTTGCCCCCATTCCCAGACCTAAAAAAGTGAGCGCCATAAATATATATAAAGCATGATGATGTAAGAATAAAATGAAGGATAATAAAAATAAAATAATCATCACGACCGCAATCCGGGGCAACCACCCTTTTTTATCTGCTAAAACCGGAACAAAAAACACGGCCGGCAAAGATATAATCTGTACATAAAACAAAGCCCATCCTCCGAGCTCCAACGAAAATCCTTTGGATAAAAGAATTTCCGGTCCCCATGCTGCCATTGAAAAGAAAAAGAAAGATTGCAAACCCATGAATATCGTAATTTGCCATCCTCTTCGCGATCGCCAGACATTTATTTTATATGAATCATTGTCATTGGAGCTGACTTCTTGTTTTTTTATTAATTGCTTACTCCACAAAGGAATAGCCAGTATAGCCGGCAACGCCCATACCATCAAAGCTCCGTTCCATCCAAAATCTGCTTCAATAGCAATCGGAGCTGTAATCCCGGAACCCAATGCAGAAAAAACACTCATACTCAGAGTATAGGCTCCTGTGGCAAAGGCAACATGGGAAGATAATCTTTCTTTGATCAAAGGGATCAAAGCGACATTACAAATAGCAATCCCTATACCCATAATACCCGTACCAAAAAACAATAAAACCGCTGATCCCAATCCACGGATCAAGGTAGAAGATCCGATGATGATAATCCCAACCAAAATACTTTTCTCCAGACCTATTCTTGAAGTCAGTTTGAAGACAAATAAAGAAGTAGTAGAAAAAGTGAGCAAAGGCAATGTGCTCAAAATTCCCAGTTGGGTATGATTTAGTGAAAGTGAATCTCCGATCAATCCAATAACAGGACCTATGCTGGTGATCCCGGGACGAAGATTAAAAGAAACGCCGACTATCCCCGCTAACAATAAGATACCTGCGGAATCCCATTTTCTCGTCAGCTGCAAATTTTATCAATCTACAGATTCTCCAAAACCATCTGGCAATTCGATCACTTTCAGATTTTTGAAATGAATTTCGGCCCCTTCAGATTCCAGACACATATACCCTTTTCGTTGTGTTGATTCCCGAATCCCATTGACAAATTTTCCATTAACCGCCAGTTTAATCGTACCATCTACACACACGACATCATAAGTATTCCATTGTCCCCGTCCCAAGCATCGATTTTCAATGGATTTGCTTCGTATCCCACGCGGATTGTCCGGAATTGTTTCCACATCGCCCACACCCCACATTTCTCCATGAACATAAGCGATAGGTCGATCCACCCCGTCTATCGCATTGATTTTTACCCAATCCAATTCCAGCATCTGAACTTCAACACCATTTGGCAAACGATTTTCTCCTGGTACGGCACTACTCCACATAAACATTCCGCTGTTTCCACCCGGTTCCATATGCATCCATTCTACAGACAAGATATAATTTTCGAACTGTCGGCTACTTCTTACTACCCCGATGGGCAAACCTTTACAGACGAGGATGCTATCCCGGAGTTCCCAAGTATCTTCTTCAGTATTCACCTGATGCCATTTTATTTTTTCCACCTCTACGTTTTCAGTATCTCCGAAACTTTGTTCAAGAGGAACAACCGTACCAAATTCAAATAAAAAATCTTCCTGAGCTGCAGATTGATATACCCAAAAAACACTCAGACCAAAAATCAACAAGAAGAGACGTTTCATAAAATCAACTTTTTAAAACCTTTGTCTTTCCCGGAACAGGTACCGGTGTCATCGGCCATTCAAGATCCCAAGCATAATCTTCAAATCGAGGCCCCAAATGAATATCCGACTCCAGTGCCTCTTCCCAGGTAATCTCTTGTCCGCTATAAGCGACCATACGACCCAATATAGCAAGCATAGAACTATGAGCCATCCATTCACCATCATTCATAGGCTTATTTTTTCGAATAGCTTCAAAAAACTCATCGTGCTCGGTCTGATACATATTATTTCGATTCCCGTCAAATGTCCACTCTTCCCCACCAGCGTTAATACGTGCATAAGAGGCCGGATTGATCAATGCGTGACCTTTACTTCCATATACATCAACTGAATTGCGTCCCTTTGTACCCGCTTGCTGTCTTGTGAGATGGATCCCTTTCACCCCATCCTCATATTCATATTCGATCGCAAAATGATCATATATATTCCCATAAATCGGATCCGTTCTTTTCTGTCTTCCACCCGTCCCAATCGCTCTCACAGGTAATTTATCTTTCAGCACCCACGCCATCAGATCAAGACTATGAACGGCCTGTTCAGTGATAAAATCTCCCGATAACCAATCATAATAAAGCCAGTTTCTCAATTGATACTCCATATCCGTCCATCCGGGCTGGCGAGGGTTTGACCACAATTCACCCCCAAACCGCATAGTAGAAACAGATCTGATTTCTCCAATTGCCCCTTCATGTATTCTTTTATATGCAGCTCGGTTGATATTATCATAGCGATAACAAAATCCAGATAGAATCGAAAGATTTTTTCTTCTTGCTTCTCTGGCGGCCGCCAATACTTTACGGACTCCCGGCGGATCTACTGCTACTGGTTTTTCACTAAAAACATGTTTTCCAGCTTTGATAGCTGCTTCCATATGATCAGGTCTGAAATTGGGTGGTGTAGCTAAAAGAACTACATCAACCCCGGAATCTATTACTTTTTGATAAGCATCAAAACCAATAAACTTATGACTATCGTCAACCTTGATCTTATCTGGTTCTTCTTCTTTCAAAACTGCATATGCTTTTTCCAGATGATCTTCAAATATATCACCCATTGCCGTCAGTACAACATTGGGGTCAGCATTCACCGCATTAACTGCAGCACCTGTGCCCCTACCTCCACATCCAATCAATCCAACTTTTAAAGTCTTTTTATTAGATGAAAGATCAGTAGCACCATATCCTATATTCATTCCAACTGCTGTAGCTGCCAGGGTCGTGCCGGTTGTTTTAAGGAAAGCACGTCGGCTTTTGTTTCCGGATATTTTTTCGTGAGAGTCCATTTTCTATACGTCTTAATTACTAAAAAATCATCGGTTCCCAATAAACGTGATTTTTCTTTGATTTGAAAATTAAAGAAGCAATATTTTCTTTCAACAAAGATAAATATTGTGGTGCCTGTAAAGTTACCAAATTTATCAAACTAATAAAATCTTCAACTGGCAAAATCAGACGGATCAACACTCTGTTATGCCGGTAATATAAACCACCTTTTGGAACTGAGCATGATCTGTGATTCTCAGTTGTCCTCTATATTTGATCGTATACCGATCGATTCTTTCTACTTCACGCAACTCCAAATTGACCATATAACCATTTCCTTCGAATCGATAAAACTCACGATCAGTATTCATCACTTTTTTGGATGTCATATCAATTTGAATAAAACGCTCATTTAAGGCCAAAATACATTTCGATTCTAAATCAGTAGTAAAAACATATTCTTCTGCATCTAACTCTTCTTCCGTCCTTGAAAATACTCCAATACAACCTGTCATATTTCTCGGAACTTGAGTAAATAGAAACAAATTTTTATCGTCCGTTGATAAAAATTGATTCAATTTTTTCTCTTCATCAAAAACCGTTTCTATTTGATTGTTTTTGTTGGAGCCACTCTGACATGCAATGCAAAAGAAAAATGAAAAACTCAGAAGAACAAGTAGCTTTTTCATATATCAAGCAAATTATAAAAAATTATCGTTTCAGTAGAGGCCCCAACAAAAATCGATCCATTTTATTATTCAGGCAACCATTTGATGTTGCAACCGCCACTTGGAATTTGTTTTTCGTCCACCTCTTCTCCTGAAATGATCGCTTCCAAGGCTGTTTTGAAATCTTTACCTGTCACTGGTACTTCCTTCCCAGGTCGTGAATCATCATACTGTCCCCGGTACGCCAATTCCATATCTTTGTCAAATATATAGAAATCAGGAGTACAGGCAGCATCATAATCCTTCGCCGTCTTTTGAGTCTTGTCGTACAAGTAAGGAAATGGAAATTGAAGAACCTTTGCTATAAGACGCATTTTATCCGGACTATCATCAGGCGCATATTCAATGTCATTCGGACTAATAGCAATAAATTTTACCCCTTTTTCCGAATATTCGTTCGCTGTGTCGACTATATCTCTTATCAAATGAATCACATAAGGACAATGATTGCAGATGAACATAATGACCGTAGCAACATCTGATTTTAACTCATCCAATGATTTCTCCTTCCCATCAACTACATCTTCCAATGTAAAATCTGGTGCCTTTGTCCCCAAAGGGAGCATGTTTGAAAGTGTGTAAGCCATACTTAAAATTATTTATTTTGGTAAAAGTTCTGGATTCAATCCCAAAACATATTTCTCAACAATATCAATTTCCGGGGCCGTTTCTGATCCCAAAAATCCTTCTATCATCTCGTTTTTCAAATGATTAGCCGCATACTGAGTCAATACATCCGAAACCGGATAAAAACTCCAGTGCCATTTTTCTTCATTATATCCTTCAGGACGATCTTCGCCCTTTTCGGTATATGGTTGTTTGAATCCATATTTAGGACCATTTTCTTTCAACCAGTTATATATAACAAGTCCTTCTCCCGATTCAAAATATTTATTGGAAAAACTATTAAGATCTATATCTGTCCCCCAATGGTGACGACTTGATCCCGGCATCGAACTGTATCTTAGTATTTTCAGCGCTCTTTCGACCGGATCAGACGTTGTCTCAGGAAGTATTTCCCCATTTTCAATCGGAGATTCACCATTCCATTTTCTTTCCCATATCGATTTTTGATATTCAAAGTTTCGAGTTGCTGATCGAATTTGGAAAACAATTCCTTCTTCTCTTGCCGCCGAATCCATTGCTAAAAATGCATGATAAGTATCCTTTCTCAGGTATAATCCGGGCCGGTCAGCTTTAGAAGTATCGATCAACGTAAATATGGAATCTTTTGCAGGGTCAAAATTTCCAGTTATATAAGTGACACTGGTGTCGATCGGCCACAATTTCCAATCTGAATTTTGATCTTCTACCGGAAATGATTCTTTTTCTGTCTTTTCTACCACCTGATCAGAAGCCGACTCCTCAGAATTTGCTTTACATCCTGACAGGATCACTCCAAACAACAACACTATACCGAAATACAAATGCTTATAAAATTTCATTTTGATTTATTCTTTATCGCTTCTGGTTTATAATAAAATAATCCTTTTTTCTTGATCATCCGCGTCAATGCAGGTGGTAAGTATTCTTCCCAACCCGTTTCACCATTTTTAATCATGGTATAAACCCCATGCGGAATAATACTGAGAATATCGCCATTATATCCTCTTATTTGCTCTACCAAATTTTGATCGATCAGGAATCGAAATAAAAATCGTATCCCCTGTGGAAGATCGATCGTATCCAATGTTATTATCTCCTTCTGGTTTTTATCTAAGGCAGGATAAACATAAACTTTAATGTTTTTGGTAAATAACTGACCAAAAGCCACAAGCAAATCCCCATCTTCATACTTTCTGAAATTTTCTTCAATCAGTTCTTTAAATTCATGAATTCCAATGACAATCCCAAGTTTATGAATTTTATAATCTGCTAAATATTGAATCAGTCTTTGATGATCGCTACAATCTGATATAATCACTTTGTGTCCCATGGCATTGATCATATCAGATCTTGCCAAAAAATCATTTACATCAATACGATTATGGCGGGTAAGATTGTCCAAAGTCAATTCTGCCACGATTTCACTATTCTCAGCAGGAATATCAAAATCCGATTGAAACATCTTCAATGACGTACTGAAAACATCTTCGGTAACCAAAGTAGGAGGGCGGTAGTTTCCACGTACAACCATCAAAGATTTCCGATATAAAAATTCAGATGCATGTGTACTTTCACCCTTTTCATCAAAAATAGCAACATCTGTCAATTTATGTTTGACCAGATATAATGACAAAACACGGTTATCCCACTCATCAAATTGAGGTCCTTTAAGCCGAATCATATCAATCGATATTCGATCTTGTAAATAATCGTGTAAAGATTGAACAAACGTCTCAGGATCATGGTAATGATAATAAGCAGCATAAAGCATGTTGACACCCAAAATACCAATTGCAGAAGCTTGTAACTGAGAATCAGTATCCCTCATTCTGGCATGAATCACCAAATCATGGGACGGGCCTCCCGGCGTCAACTGGAATCTCAACCCCAACCATCCATGGCCAATATTACTCTTCTGATAATTTATCGCTTCCACCGTATCGGCAAAAGCAAAAAATGTTTTTCTTTCCTGATCTTCCTCCAGTCTGTCCAATAGCAAACCATATTCATGATCAAGCATTTTATAAAGTCTGGATTCACATACGTATCTACCGCTCTCTTCTTTTCCGTATATATTGTCTGAAAACGTTTTATCGTAGGCAGACATCGTTTTCACGATGGTTCCTGCAGCTGCTCCTACCTTGAAAAAATACCTTGCTACTTCCTGACCAGCACCTATTTCTGCAAAAGTTCCAAAAATTCGATCATTAAGATTGATCTCCAATGCTTTTTGATCCGTATCAATGTTTGGTGTATGCGACATAGGTTATAATTTTGGAAACAACTTGATTTTCGTGCAAAATTACGGATTTTAAACGACTTCCGACATATTACAAAGACCACCGAAAGGAAATAAAAGCTTCTCACACATCACCAGCAAAAACCATATAAAATATTTTCTCATACATTTATTACTTTCCCTTGAAAGTAATTAATAATTTTGCCGGCTCATTAGATAGATTACAAAAAAACATCGTCGTTTTTAGATATATCACAGTATGAGAATTTTAAAATTTGGAGGAACCTCCATACAAAATGCAGAACGAATTAAAAATGTTGGAGATATTTTAGTAGAATACTCCAATAAAAATATTGCATTCACGGCTGTTTTTTCAGCGATGTCCGGCATTACAGATCTTCTGATCTCAATGGCAACGAAAGCAAGCAAAGGAGACAATTCTTACCGGGATGATTTTGAAGTATTCAAAAACAAGCACAATGAAACTATTGATGCTTTACTAACAGAAGAATACAAAGCTATCGTCAATCCCGTCTTTGAAGAACAATATAAAACCCTGGAAGATCTTTTATATGGCATCTTTTTGGTGATGGAAGCATCACCACGAACCATGGATTACGTTCTCAGTTTTGGAGAACGATATAGTGCATTTCTTATCACTCATTATCTTCAACAGCGTGGAGTACAAACCGAATTTTTAGATTCACGAAAAATAATCACGACGAACGAACAATTTGGAAATGCCCAGGTTCATCTCAAATTAACGTACCAAAAAATAGCTGATTATTTCAAAGATAAAACCGAAACTCAAATAGTTACAGGTTTTATCGGATCCACAAAAGGAGGATTGAGCACCACATTAGGAAGAGGTGGATCTGATTATACAGCTGCTCTGTTAGGTGCAGGTTTAAATGCTGAATTGATAGAGATATGGACCGACGTCAACGGAGTCCTGACAAGTGATCCACGAAGGGTAAAGCAAGCATTCACCATTCCTAAAATGTCATATCTTGAAGCAGTAGAGATGTCTCACTTTGGGGCAAAAGTGATTTATGCACCCACGATGCAACCTGCAATGGACAAAAACATTCCTTTGGTGATAAAGAACTCTTTATCGCCTGAGAACGAAGGAACTTTTATCTCTTCCTTTGGAAATGATACGGATCATCCCGTAAAAGGAATTTCAGCTATCAGCGATGTAGCTCTCCTCACTCTTCAAGGTAACGGAATGGTAGGGGTTCCCGGAACTGCAGCCCGTCTTTTTAAATGTCTTGCAGATGCAGGAATCAATATCATGTTGATCACACAAGGAAGTTCAGAATACAGTATCAGTTTTGCTATTCTCCCCGAGGAAGTAAGAAAAGCAAGCCTACAAATACAAAATGAATTTCGAAGAGAGTTTGAGAGAAATGATCTTGATCATTTACATATAGAAAACGAATTATCTATTCTGGCTATCATTGGTGATAACATGCGTTTTGTACCAGGTGTTGCAGCGAAAATGATGCGTGCTTTAGGTAACAACGGAATCAACATCATTGCAATAGCGCAGGGAAGTTCAGAGAGAAACATATCCGTAGTGGTTAATAAAGAAGATGAAAACAAGGCCTTAAATGCACTACATGAAGGATTTTTCTTGTCTGATACAAAAGTCATTAATCTTTTTGTTGTCGGTACCGGATTGATAGGAAGTACCCTTCTAAAACAAATAAAGGAACAAAAAGAATCATTACTTTCAGATCGAGGTGTCGAAATAAGAGTCATCGGATTGGCGAATAGCAAAAAGATGAAATTTGATATCCATGGCATCGATTTAAACCATTGGGAAGCCCAATTGAATTCTTCTTCCGAGAGAATGAACATGCAGACATTTATCAAAAAAATGGATGATATTAATTTGATCAATTCAGTTTTTGTAGATAATACTGCAACCTATAAAATTTCTAAACATTACCGCTCTATATTAGAACGTAGTATCCACATTGTTACTCCCAATAAAATTGCAACATCTTCCTCTTATGAAGAATATGCAAATCTGAAGAAAATCGCTCATCGAAACAATGTCACTTTTGGATATGAAACAAATGTAGGTGCAGGACTTCCGGTAATATCGACTTTACAAAACTTAATCAACTCAGGGGATAAGATCCTAAAGATAGAAGGTGTCTTATCTGGTTCACTATCGTTCATCTTCAATGAATTCGATGGCACCGTTCCTTTCAGTGATGTAGTGCACAAAGCAAAAGATTTAGGATTCACCGAACCGGATCCAAGGATCGATTTGAGTGGGGTAGATGTAAAACGAAAGATCGTTATTTTAAGCAGAGAAGCAGGGTTGAAAATCGAACCAGATGAAGTAACGATCGAGTCATTCTTGCCTGAAGAAAGTATGGAAGCAGAAGACATAGATCAATTTTTCGATCTACTAAAAAAGAATGATTCCTATTTTGAAGCGCTTCTTCAAACCGCGCAAAAAGAAAATAAGAGGTTACGAATTATTGCCACAATGGAGGACAACAAGGTTCAAATCTCCTTGCAATCCGTAGATAAGTCTTCTCCATTTTACAATCTGGAAGGAAGTGACAATATGATCGTTTTCACCTCAAAAAGATATCACAAAAGATCTTTGGTAGTACAAGGTCCCGGAGCAGGCGCAGAAGTAACTGCAGCGGGGGTATTTGCTGAAATCATCAATATAGAAAGTAAAATTAGTCCAGTATAATGGCAGAGATTAGAGTTTTTGCACCAGCAACCATTGCCAACATAGCAATAGGTTTTGATATTTTAGGACTGGCCTTGGAGCAGCCCGGAGATGAAATAATCGCGAGAAAAACCGACAAGCAATCGGGTCTGACAATTCGAAAAATATATAATGATAACAATAGATTACCCATTGATCCTTTAAAAAATACAGCTACCGTTGCTGGTCAGGCAGTACTGGATGCATTAGGGGAATCTTCAATGGGCATAGAATTCGAAATACATAAGAAAATGCCAATTGGCAGTGGAATTGGAAGCAGTGCAGCTTCAGCAGCTGCTGGAGCATTTGCTGTCAATGAGCTATTAGGTTCACCTTTTAGTAAAAAGGAATTACTTCCCTTTGCAGTTAAAGGAGAACAATCGGCGGACGGAGCATTTCACGCTGACAATGTTGCACCTTCTTTACTTGGAGGTATTGTACTCGTAAAAAATGATGAGAAACTTTTTCATATTCAACTACCGATTCCAGAAAACTTATACGTTTCTTTGATCTGTCCTTCAATAGAGATATTGACCAAAAACGCCCGAGAAATAATTCGTCCAAATGTACCGCTGAATAAATTCATAAAACAGTCTTTCAATTTAGCTGGATTTATATCAAGCTTATTCCTCTCCGACTACGAATTAATGAAAAAGTGCTTAGTGGATCACATAATCGAGCCTCAAAGAGCATACCTAATCCCTCACTTCAAAGATATACAAGAGACCGCATTAAAAAATAATGCCATTGGATGCAGTATCTCCGGCGCCGGTCCTTCGATTTTCGCTATTTCTAACAGCAAGAAGAACGCAGAAACCATTACTGATTCAATGAGTAAAATATTAAGTGACGCTAAAATACCTTCTATTTCCTTGATTTCTAAAGTAAACAAAGAGGGGGTATTAAAACTTTCATCATAAAAAGTTCCACGTGAAACATGAATCTATATAGCACTAATAATAAAGATCTTAAAGTATCAATACGCGAAGGGATATTGAAAAGCTTACCTGCAGATAAAGGATTGTATATGCCTGAAAATATTCCGCAATTAGAAAAGGACTTTATAGAAAGTATTGAAAATTATTCCTTCCAGGAAATAGCATTTAAAGTTGCACAAAACTTTTTTAGTAATAGTATCGATTCGGATACCTTAGGAACTATAACCGAAGATGCAATAAATTTTCATGCCCCATTGATTAAGGTGGAAAACAATATCTCCATACTTGAATTATTCCATGGTCCAACATTAGCTTTTAAAGATTTCGGAGCCCGCTTTATGGCCAGGATCATGAATCATTATTGGAAAAACGAAAATAAAAAATTAAATATTTTAGTAGCTACTTCCGGGGATACAGGTGGAGCAGTGGCAGCAGGATTTTCCGGTATGGAAAATATCAATGTCACCATCCTCTATCCAAAAGGAAAGGTATCAAATCTCCAAGAAGCACAATTAACTAAATGGGGCGGTAATATAATCGCACTTGAAGTAGAAGGAAATTTTGATGATTGTCAAAGTCTGGTAAAAGAAGCATTTATTGACCCAGAAATAAACAAGAAATTAAACCTAAGTTCAGCCAACTCGATTAATATTGCAAGACTTATTCCTCAAACATTCTATTACTTTGAGGCATTCAAGCAAAATAAATCAAAATCTAAAACTTCTTTTGTAGTTCCCTCAGGAAATTTTGGCAACTTAACAGCTGGTATATTGGCTAAAAAAATGGGATTGCCGATCCACAAAATGATTGCAGCTACAAATGCAAATGATGTATTTTCAAAATATATAAAACAAGGTAAATATAAACCGACAAAAGCCATTTCAACCTTATCAAATGCAATGGATATCGGAAATCCTTCAAATTTTGCGAGAATAATGGATATCTACAGTTCCACGTGGAACGATGTTAAAAACAACATTCTGTCTTATTCTTTCAATGATCAAGATACAATATCACAGATAATCCAAACTCACAAAGAACACGGTTATGTATTAGACCCACACACCGCGGTAGGATATCTTGCTGCAAGAAATTATCTTAAATCACATGAGGAAAATCTAATCCTTCTAAGTACAGCACATCCTGTAAAATTTGCAAAAGAAATGAAACCACATATTTCTTTCACCATTCCTTATCCAGCCAAGATCGAAGAAGAATTGAATCTTGTGGGACACAAACAAGAAATCTCCTCAAATTATTCAGATTTTAAAGCTTATCTATTAACCCATCTTACGTAATTGTATTAAAAAAATTTTCAACAAACGACTCTATAACATCAATAGTAAAACTTTCTTTCATTCAAGCTGACTAAAGAATTTCCAAAACTTTTATCAAATCAGGTTTTGGTTCTCATTATACGCCAAAACATTCTATAAATTGTGCTTTCATGCTGATCAACAGACGGATGATTGCCATGTTTTAGGAGTTGAAATTCTTTAAACATGGTGTTGTTTGGTTTTACTTCATTTGCTCTCTGCTCTCGTCTTAAGGCCGAAACAGCATTTGAAGTCTCGTCTTGAAAATTCAAAAATTATGGCACACACACTTCACTTATGGATGTAAAAACAAGATGAGGATTTTATTGTAATGCAATCAATTCTTAGATAAAGGAATTTGTAACACGTAGACCATCATCAAAAGAAATTATCTCAACTTAGAATTGAAATACTATCAACTATTCTTCCTAACAAAATGAAAGTTGATCGCCAAAAGAAATAGAGCATTTGATGTCTGCTACACATTCCACGAATTACCCATCGGCAGCTATTTGGTTACGAAAATAACATTGTAACGTTGAACCTGTATACAATCAAAATTTTCCATACCTATAATAGCATTAGCAAAATTTCTTAAGCTGAAAAATACGGCTCCAAAGAACTCAAAAAATAGACGCCAAAAAACGAGCAATTTGGTCCATCCAAAAAGATCGCATAGACAAAACTCTACTTATCCATGAGCTTCAGAAAATCAATATCACAAATAGTAAAATAGGGGATTTGGAGAAATGTTTCACGTGAAACAAAATACTATGATGGCAAAATATATCTTATTGTTACAGAATTCAAACATAAATGGGCTTAGAAAAAACAATAATTGAAATCAAGATATTTAGCTGTGATTACCAAGGAAATCTTCCAACACAGCATTAAATTCTTTTGGTGTTTCCAGCATCGGAGCATGTCCGCACTTATCAATGAATTCTAATCTTGAATTAGGTAGTTTTTCTTCAAATTCTTCAGCAACAAAAGGAGGAGTAATCGTATCTTGTTTGCCCCAAACAAGAAGGGTAGGAGTCTTAATTTTGTCCAATTGATCTCCAACATTATGCCTTATAGCACTCTTTGCTGTTTTTACCATTTTCAGGCATTTCATAGTATCAGAAGTAATTCCATACACTTCGTCTACCATTTCTTCCGTTGCAATATTTTTATCATAGAAAGTCAACTCGATTTTATTTTTAATAAAATCTCGATCTCCTCTTCGTGGAAAACTACTCCCAAAAGCACTTTCGTATAAACCCGAACTCCCTGTTAGAGTCATTGTTTTTAATTTTTTGGGGTGATGTAAAGCAAGAAGTAACGCCAGATGCCCCCCCAAAGAATTACCAACAACGTGGAATTTATCAATTTTAAAAAACTCTGTAAATTCATTTACATACTCCATTAAGCTATAGACAGAAAGTTGTCTAACACTCATATCAAAAATGGGAAGAAGCGGAAGATATATTTTATACCGGTCTTGAAATTCTTCCATAGTAGCATCGAAATTGCTCGCAGTTCCAAAAAGGCCATGTAATAACAGAATTATTTCGCCATTATCAGGACCCAATTCAATGTAACTGAATTTGTCTTTATTTTTAAAAGCAAACTTTTCCATCATGTAATAAACTTAAGTTCGGCAAAGGTACGCAAAATTATCCCTTTTTGAATGCAAAAGTGAGTAACAAGGATGCATTAAATAATAATACTCCAATTATCTGATGAGAAACACCCCAAAAGACAGGAACGATTCCACTACTATTAAGTACAGTTATTATCCCCAATACAATTTGAGTTATAAACAAAATGAGGACCATATACTGTGAATAACGTAAAAAAGGTGTGGAAAAGATATCTTTTAGTCGATAAAAATAAAAGGCAATAAATAGGATTAAAAAGTATGCCCAGAAGCGATGTAAAGTATGTACTAAGGCAGGGAAAAAAGGACTTATCTCATATTGAACAAAGTTTTCCACTTTCCACATATTTTTATTGAGAATAATGGATGGAATCCATTCCCCTTTCATCTTAGGAAAAGTAGGATATAATAAAGCTGCCCTCATTCCGCTTACCATTCCACCCAAAAATACCTGTATAAATATAAATACATTAAAAAGAAGAGAAAATCTCCACATCCGTTCATGGGGGAAGATTTTAAAATTATAAGTTTTGAGAATGGTCCATAATATATAAGCCAAAAGAATAACGGCGAGAGAAAGATGCAAACTCAATCGATACGCATTTACCCAAGGTCGATCAATTAGACCACTGGCGACCATTATCCATCCAAAAGTAGCTACAAGCGCTGCTATAATAAAAATCATCACAACCCGAATTTTTAACCATCCGGGAAAATAACTTCTCATCCAGAAAAATATAGCAGGAATTAAAAAAACAAACCCCATTAGTCGAGCCCATAGTCTATGGAAATATTCCCAGAAATAAATGAACTTGAACTCCGCCATGGTCATTCCCTTATTGATTTTTTGATATTGAGGTGTATCCCGATATTTATCAAATTCGATAAGCCATTGATCTGCATTTAAGGGAGGTAAAGTTCCTGTTACTATTTCCCACTTGGTTATGGATAATCCACTGCCAGTAAGACGAGTAACACCACCAATGAGTATTTGGATCAAAACAAGAATAAATCCGATCCAGAGCCAGATTTTTACTTGCTTATTTATTTTTCCTGTTTCTTGTATCATGTTATTGATATAGATAAAAAATTAAAAAATTCAACTTCATCATCATTATAGATGTGGAAATGTTGAGAGATTATTCTTGTACCATGAGGAATTCTCATTCTTAACAATTTCTACTGCCTTCTCCACGGTACCAAATTTTCTAATCAAGCTACAAATTTAATCAAATCCTCTTACTCACATATTTTTGTGAATTGTGAATAGAGTAAATAATGTGCAGACTCTATTTTCATAACTCCATTTTTCCTGTTTACTACAAGCTCATAATTTCTGCATTTGTCACAATAAGATGGATTTTGAAAATTGAAGTCATGTATTTGTTCATAAAATCACTTTGCTCCACTTTTTAATTCACAATTCATGTATAAAAATATTTTTATAATATCTTGATTTACAGTATTTGGTGTATGATGTAAAAAATATATGTTTGTAAGTTGTTTTTCATATTATATTTTTCTTTAATTTGTATTGAGAAAAAATATGCACCATGAAAGACTTACTTACTTTTTCTTCTGATAACCCCACAATCATTGAATTGTTGGATCAAGGAATCCATTTCTCAGAATACATGCTGAATGAATTTGAAGTAGAGAAAAATCAAAAATTTCCAACGATCATACAATCCAAGAGACGATCTGTTCAAGTGATGAAATGGGGAGTAGAAAATCCAATTATGTCAACAGGTCCAGAGTTGTTTTATTTATTCGGTCCTTCTTTGTTGCGACAAAACAGTTTGAAAAAACTTTTGATCAATCAAAGAATGGTCATTCCTATAAAAAAGTATTCTAAACAATTGATGGATGGTAGATCATATGTATTGAAAAGCTCTCTAAATCAGATTCTATATTTAGCGGGAGTTTGGTATTTTGACTACAAAAATGATCCCGGATTTGCACTCATTACAAAGGATTTCAATTATGATGCTTCATTAAATCGTCTTCCAATGCTTATTCCTTCCAAAAAATTAGATCAATGGTTGGATGCAAAGACACCTATTCTTTCGATATATCAAGAATACTTAGATCATCCCATTCAATATAATATTGAATACAAGGAGGAAGACCAAATAAAAATATAAGATGAAATGCGTGTAGTAGTTCAGCGTGTTATCAAATCAGATGTAAAGGTAGATGACAAAGTAATAGGGAAAATAGGATCTGGTCTATGTATATTTTTCGGAGTGAAATCAGGTGATCGAATTGAGGATTTGGAATGGTTGACCAATAAAATTGCAAATCTTCGTATTTTCTCTGATGAGCATGGGAAAATGAATAAATCTGTTCTGGATATTGATGGAGAAATATTAGTCATAAGCCAATTTACATTATACGCCTCCACAAGGAAGGGTAATCGACCTTCCTTTATCGAAGCAGAAAAGCCTGAACGTGCTGAAGAGATTTATAATTTATTTGTAGAAAATTTACAGGAAAAAATTGGCAAACCCATCCAAACGGGTGTATTTGGTGGTGATATGAAAATTAATATAGTCAATGATGGTCCGGTGACGATCTTGATTGATTCACAATTAAAGTGGTAAATGGAAGATTCAATTACTCTAAAACAATTTCAAAAATCGGTAGATGAATGGATTGAAAAATATGGGGTAAGGTATTTTGATGTAAAAACTAACATGATACTTCTTGTAGAAGAAGTAGGAGAATTAGCCAGATTGATAGCCAGAGAGTATGGGGAACAATCTTTCAAAAAAGATGAATCAGATATTCACAAATCAATTGAAAATGAGATGGGCGATATTTTATTTGTATTGACTTGTCTTGCCAACCAGATGGATATGAATTGGGAAGAAATTGTGCGAGCAAATATGGAGAAAAAAACAACGCGGGATTTTGACCGACATATCAATAACCCCAAACTGGATCAATAAATAATTGAAATTTGATGTCTTGATTCCAATCAATAAGATATTTTCGAGTAGCAACAGATGATTGGTTTTTATCTTGTATTGTAATCATCTTACGAGCGTTCCAATTAGGAAATAACCGATAAAAACGGCCGATTTGTCGAAAAACCCGCTATATATGAACGTAAAGCTGCTTAAATACCTATATAATTGTATGATCGTATTGGCAATGAAAAGAAATCAATGCAAAATAAGAAAAACAAATATATAGCGGCGATCCTGGCCTTTATCGGGGGAATATTTGGAATTCATAGATTTTATTTGAATCAAAAAGGATTAGCATTTTTGATGATTGGATTGTCTCTGATCAGCTTAGGTGTCTTGAGCTGGATAATCAGTTTGATAGATACATTCTTTTTTATAACCATGGATTCAGATCGGTTTGATAGAAAATATAATGACAAATTGATTAAACCTGGAGAGGAATTTCTTTATAAATCATATGAAAAACCGAACCAATCAAAGGCTCATGAAAAAACATTTTCAGGATCCAGACAAAAAAGAAGAGAATTGAAAAAAGTCCAGGAACATCGCAGAAAAGGAGCGGAATTGTTTCATCTATATGATTTTGAAGAAGCTATAGAAGAGTTTAAAATAGCATTAGAAATAGATCCACATAATATAGCAGCTAACTTTAATATAGCATGTGCTTATTCCCAAATAGAGGATATGAAAAAAAGTATGTATCACATAAGTAGAGCAGTGGAAGCTGGATTCGATGATTTTGATAAAATCAATAATCATGAAAAATTAGCATACGTCCGGATTCAATCGGAGTGGCAGGAATTTGTGGAAAATGGTTACATATTATCTGATATGTTGTATGATGAAAATGAAGATAATCCGCAAGAAGAACAAATGCAGAATAAAGATGGGGATAGGATAAAGCAATTGGCCGAGGAAGATCATAATTTGTTAGAAAGATTGAAAAAACTTCAGGAGGAAAGAGAAAAAGGTGGTATTTCAGAAGAAGATTTCCTATTGCAGCGAAAGAAACTTATGTCATCCTGATTTGTTTTGTACCTTATAAATAGAGGAAAATTATGTTAGCTATTGATATTATACAAAGAGATTTTAGACATGTATCGATCACAAGTACGGTAGATGAAGCTCTGCGGTGGATGGGGAAGTACAAGCTAAAACATTTACCTATTATAAAGAGCAAGGCATTTTTATCCATTATTAGTGAAGAGACCTTATTGTCAGTTGTTCCGGCAAGTAAGCTTGGAGATCTTAAAAATGATGGTGTGCGGGTATATGTTAGTGAATCGGATCATATTCTTGAGGTAGCTAAGGTTATGATCAACGAAGAACTTACTATTTTACCGGTATTAGATCAGGAAGACACTTATCTTGGTATTATCAATATTGTAGATCTTTTTGAAGCGATTGTTGAAAAGTACGGTTTTAACACAGAAGGAAGTCTTTTGGTAATAGAAATGTCTCAACAAGATTTTCACCTGTCAGAATTAGTCAGGATTTTGGAGGCTGAAAGAATACATTTGTTTTCCATCTTAGTAAGTACGGAAAATTACCCCAACGTCGAAATCACCCTGAAGACGGATATGAAAGATATAAACTTTATTCTTCAGACTTTGGAACGGTATTCATACAGAGTAAAAGCTTATTTTCAGGATGATCAATACCACCATCAGTTGAAGGATCGTTATGATTCTCTTCTTTCATATTTGAATGTATAGTGATTCAATTTTTTAACACAGGAAATATAGAAGCTACACTATAGAATGCAAGTGTTTTCGGTGTATTTGTCTATTTTTATCATACCAAAATTCAATCATTATTTTGTAAATAGAAGATGATTGTTTAAAAAGATGGATAAGAAAAAATTTGTATGATATCGGTAATATCAGGATAATCATTTTATAGTGAGAAGATGCATTGGAATAGAAGAAAAAGCAGAATGCAGATTGAGCAGGAGAAAAAATATATCTGATTCCAATTTTTATATTCTTATTTCAGTGCTGATATTGTTCTTGCCGATATTCACGTTTGCTCAGACAGATAAATACTTCATATCTTATATCAAATTTTCGGGAAATCAAAGGACGCAGGATAGTACGATGCTGCGAGAAATGAGTTTGAGCGCGGGAGATGTTTTACATTTAACGGAAATAGACCGACAATTAAAGCATAGTATTAGTCGCTTGACTAATTTGGGATTGTTTACAGATATAAAGGCAAAACATCATTATGAAGAAGATTCCAATGAATTAGGGATAGAAATAATCGTAAAGGAAGGTCTTTTTATTATTCCGATTCCAATCATTGAATTGGCAGATAGAAATTTCAATGTTTGGTGGACAGATCATAAGAGAGATTTTAAGTATTTAAATTTAGGTTTGAATCTAAAATTACGAAACATAACAGGGAATGCGGATGAACTTTCTTTGTTGGCTCAATGGGGATATGATCGTAGGTTTATGACCAGATATCTTAGTCCATATTTTGATGATGATAGAAAATGGAGATTTATTTTAGATGCTTTTTATGGAGCTAATAAAGAGGTAATCACCCTCACTAAGAATGGTCAGCCTGAATATTTACGCGATGAGGATCAATATTTACTCAATCGTCTGGAAACAAAAATGTCTTTTTTGTATCGACCTTACCTGAAGAGAAGTTATATTTTGACTTTTGGATATATATATAATTCTATTGAAGATGAGGTTTATGAGGTTAATCCCCAATTTTTTAATCACCATACTTTTCAACGATATTCTCAAGTGAAATTTGAATTTATTCATGAAGAGAGAAATAATAAATACTTTGCAACGGATGGATGGTATCTATATTTGGCAGCTATAAAAAATGGGTGGATCAGTACGGACCAGCTTAATTCTACTGAAATAGAAGGTGATTTTTACTATCATCATCAAATAAGCGATCATTGGTCCTGGAACTCTGGTTTGCAGGCCCGGATGAGATATTCTAAAGAGCAGTTTCCATATTATAATATGAACAACCTTAGTACAGAAAGAATCTATATCCGCGGATATGAATATCATCACATTGAAGGGAATAATATTGGATTAGTGAAGTCTGGGATTACAAGAAAAATTTTTGATCGTCCAATTTATTGGGGAAAAATAATGCCATTCAAAAATTATAGAGAAATGAATTCCAAATTGTTTTTATCGTTGAATGCAGATTATGGTTATGTTTCAGATGATCATTATCAAACCAGTGATTTTGTAAATAAAAATCTATTCGGTGGCGGATTAGGTCTCAATTTTTTGTTTTACAATCAGTTTTCATGTTCCTTTGAATTGAGTATGAATCAAAAGAAAGAAATTGGTTTATTTTTTCATATCAATCAAAATTTTAAATGAAAGTACTTCTCTACGCTAATAAATTGACTTCAAAAAATGAACCCTATTTTTTTGAAGTATTGGAAGTGTTGATCGATCTCAAAGTTCAGATTGGTATTTATAAAGATATTAAAAATCACTTTCGAGGAAGAAATATAAAACAGCTGGAAAATCTGGAGGTCGTTGACGATTATCGTCAGTTGAAAAAGGATCCATATCAATATTTATTATCTTTGGGGGGAGACGGGACAATCCTTAATTCAGTATTGTTGGTCAGGGATATTGATATTCCTATTTTGGGTATTAATCTTGGCACGTTAGGTTATTTGTCGAGCGTGGAGAAAAATAAAATTGAAGAATCCATCCGAGATCTTTCGATGGGATATTACAAGATTGACGAAAGAACGCTGTTGCAGTTGGATTCATCTCCGGAATTATTTGCAGAAGAGAATTTTGCTTTAAATGATTTCAGTATTCACAAGCGAGATAATTCATCCATGATTACTGTCCATACCTATATGAATGGGGAATTTTTAAATACTTATTGGGCAGATGGATTGATTGTGAGTACCCAGACAGGGTCTACAGGCTATTCTCTTAGTTGCGGGGGACCGATCGTAGCAGTAGGATGTGAGAATTTTATAATTACTCCAGTGGCTCCTCACAATTTAAATGTAAGACCGGTCGTACTATCTGAAGATGTGACTTTGACTTTTAAAGTAGAAGGCAGAGGAGATCGATTTTTGTGCACCCTTGATTCGAGGCACGCACTGATCACCTCTGAGCATGAACTGAAGATAAAAAAGGCGGATTTTCAGATTAAATTGATCGATTTGGAAAAAATGTCCTATTTCAAAACATTGCGTAATAAATTGATGTGGGGAGAGGATTTACGCAACAAATTGAGACAATAATGGACTTAAACTTCTGGAATGATTGACATTATCATGAAATATCTGTATTTTGTTTTTGAAGATCTGTGAAATGCAGAATTGAGAGTGAAACTGCCAGAGATGTTATGAGATTTTCAACGAATATTGATGTATCAAATTTTTATTCAAATTTTGTCAATCTGGATAAACAGGAATTCGATGTCATCATACGAGAATACCAGGAGAATGAATCATTGATCGATATGCTCGCGACAGATCAAAGGATCGAGTTGCAAATCATTTATTTAGAAGCGCTCTATCAAATTGGAAAATATGGAGTTTTTTTACGAAAGGTAGATGAAACTATTGAGGATGTCATTCGATATAATTTTGAATCAGATCCGGATGATAAAATCTTTGAAAAGTTACTATTTAAAAAAGCAACAGCTTTATTTCATCAGGGTCATGTAGAAAAGTCAGAATATATTACCCGAGAGCTTCTGAAAATAAATCTGGAAGAAACACTCTATCAGGCATTACTGACCCGGATATTTTATAAAAAAAATGAAATAAGGTTCAACTATATCAAGATTCTGTGCTTGATCTTAATTGCTATTTCCAGTGTTGTATATGGAATCAATCTTTTATTGATTCAGCCTTTGACAGGGGAATACTACAAGATTTTATTTGATATGGGATTTGCTACTCTTAATGCAGGAGTACTTGTTTATGTATTGGGTGAGATCATATTGTTTTGCCATGCGGTTTTTAAGTCGAGAAGGATCGTGAGGAAATACAGAAACAGAAAACTAATGAAATAATAAAAGCGATCCAGATTCTTTCCATTTTTCACCATCCTTACTTTCCATTTCTACTAAAACGACATATGTGTCTGTAAAGGAATTTTTTTGTTGGTCATAGCCATCCCATCCTTCTTCGAGTTGATTCGTTTTGAAAACTATGTTTCCATATCTGTCGAATATCATCATACTATATGATTTTATATTGGACGCAGGTGCTATGATGGGTTTGAAAGTATTTCCACTATTTGCATGGAAGGCATTGGGAATACTTATGATGGTTTCACCATAAAGACAAGTAATGAACGAACGAATTTTCATATTCGGAGAAATAATGGAATCGGGAAGATTTTCAGTTTCTGAAGAATATAAAGCTCCGCTTGCTTCGATAAAATAGCAAATCGAATCCAGAGGATTGGAAATATCAAAAGTGTGTTGGAGGTTATGGATATTTTTATCTGTTGATTCTAAAAGAGAGAAAGAACCATTCGTTTCATAATAGATATTGTATTGATCTACTCTCCATTCATTATCTGAAATATCGTTCCATTGTATATCAAAATCAAGACCACCGGAAAGATTTCCATAGGTGATCAAAGGGGTTTTGGGAAGAGAAAAGATTTCGTTTTTGCAACTATCTTGTAGCCCGATCCGGTATTCCACTTGCTCCAGACGGAAATCAGGTATTTCTGATTGATATTTTTTTCCTTCTTCGATAACAGATATTTCCGTGTCTTTCAAAACGATGGAAGCATTATCATTTTTATAAAGAACAAAATCGAACTGTGGATCGTGAAAATTGGTTTCCCACGCAATAACAGCACTGTTTTCGGAATAAATCGAAATATCCTGAATGGTGATCCATTTTATAGGTTCATAAAATTCTGTGAATATATCAAGAGAATTGCTTTTTGAAATTTGCGGAACTTTTGAGTCTGAACTTCTTTCAAGTACATAAAATGTATAATTTTCATTGTTTTCCAATTGATCATAAACGAAAGATTCACTATTATCGGGCAGCGCCATGGAATCGATTAATGTTCCATTTTTTTCTATCATAAGATATTTGGATTCGGTTCCTGCTCTCCAATTTGAAAAGGGCTGGAATTGAAATTCCATTTGTCCGCTACATTGGGTGAGTTGTCCCGAGAGTATAGAAGTATGGTAAAATCGATCAGGTTCAGGAAGGTTGTAATTACAGGAATTATAGGCGGATATTGAATAGTTAACTGTGTCTTTGTTCGCGAGTTTTCGAGTATCGACAAATGAGTTTTCGTGAAGGGTGCCGGATATTTCATGACTTGATTGATCGATGATGGATTTTACAATGTAGGACATTCCATCAACCGGGATTTTTCTCCAGCTGAGATACACATTTCCATCCGGAAGAACCTGGATTGTATCCAGTTCGACTGCCTGGCGCATGAGTTCAAGTGATAAGGTATCTGAATAAATAGTGATTTGTTCATTTGAGCATCGGATGAAATATTTTATAAAGAGATCATTTGCAGATCTTATCCTATCATCTTTGAAATCATTGATGTTAGGGTCGGATTGTTTGTGGATGATGTTGTATGTGTTTTCTTCGGCTAATCGGGCATGAATTTGAAAACTGTCGATTTGAGGTTCTGAGCATTTATTGAAGGATAATTCCCAGGAAATATAATCTCTTTGGAAGCAATTCAGTATGATTTTATTTGATTGATTTGTCTGGCTGTATCCAAAATCGAATGTAGAAAAGCAGAAAAAAAGTAAAAAAAAGATCGAATTTCGAATCATATGCGTTACAGTAGTGTTTTACTGAGTGGTTATTAGGTTATAATAGAACATAATATTCGACAGAAGCGTATAAGAATCAGTATCTTTGTCGGATAATTTTAAAGTTAATAAATAGACGAGAATGTTTAATTTTTTGAAAGGGCTTTTTGGCTCAAAGCATGAAAGAGATGTGCAGGCCTATATGTCCCGAGTGGAGGAGATTAATAAATATAGCGAAGAATATCAGTCCCTTACCAATGATGAACTTCGTCAAAAGACTTTTGAATTCAGAGAAAGAATAGCGACTTATTTGAGTGAAATAGATGAGGAGTTAGAGAACCTTAGGGAGCAGGCGATTAAAGAATCTGATTTTGAAGAGAAAGAGATTCTTTTTAATGAACTCGACGATCTTGAAGAAGATCGAAATAGATATCTTGAAGAGATATTGGATGAATTGTTGCCGGAAGCTTTTGCTGTAGTAAAAGAGACCGCAAGACGATTTACAGAAAATGATGAATTGGAAGTATCTGCTACTGATTTTGATAAGGATTTATCTGCACAAACCGATTTTGTCAAGATCAAAGGGGATAAAGCTATATGGAAGAATGAGTGGATCGCAGCAGGTAGTAAAGTGGTGTGGAATATGATCCATTATGATGTACAGTTGATCGGTGGGATGGTTCTTCATGATGGGAAAGTTGCAGAAATGGCAACGGGAGAGGGAAAGACTTTGGTCGCTACTCTTCCCGGGTATTTGAATGGCTTGGCTGGACGCGGAGTACATATTGTGACGGTGAACGATTATCTGGCCAAACGTGACTCAGAGTGGGTGGGTCCTATTTATCAATTCTTGTTTCTTACGGTGGATTGTATTGACCATCACAGACCACACTCTGCGGAACGGAAGAAAGCGTATCAAAGTGATATTACTTTTGGAACCAACAATGAGTTTGGATTTGATTATTTAAGAGACAACATGGTTCGTTCTGTATCGGAACAGGTTCAGCGCAGACATCATTATACGATAGTGGATGAGGTGGACTCGGTTTTGATCGATGATGCCCGTACACCACTTATTATTTCCGGACCTATACCGAAGGATGCGGATCAGCAAGAGTATGTGGAGCTTCAGCCAAAGGTGGAAAGATTGGTTAATGAGCAGAAAAAACTGGCGACAAGATATTTAGCGGATGCCAGAAAGTTGATTCAAGAGGGATCTCTGGGAGTGGAAGAGGAAGAGGGAGGTATGGCATTATTACGTTCATTTCGAGCATATCCAAAGTACAGACCTCTGATTAAGTTTTTGAGCGAAGATGGGATCAAAGCTATTTTACAAAAAACAGAGAATCACTATATGCAGGAGCAATCAAAGCATATGCATTTAGTGGATGAGCCCTTGTATTTTGTGATTGACGAAAAAAACAGAGGGGTTGAGATTACAGAGAAAGGAATTGAGTTTTTATCAAAATATCAACAAGATCCTGAGTTTTTTGTAATGCCGGATCTTGCGACAAGTTTAAATGAGATTGATGAATCGGATCTGGAGCCACGTGAAAAAAAAGACGCTAAACAGAATCTGATTCAGGATTATTCTGAGAAGTCGAAAAGATTGCATTCGGTCAGTCAGCTTTTGAAAGCATACGCTCTCTTTGAAAAAGATGAGGAGTATGTGGTGATGGATGACCAGGTGAAAATCGTTGATGAACAAACAGGTCGGATGATGGAAGGGAGAAGGTATTCTGATGGTTTACATCAGGCATTGGAAGCGAAGGAAAAAGTAAAAGTGGGTGAATTGACTCAAACTTATGCCACTGTAACCCTTCAAAATTACTTCCGAATGTACCATAAACTTTCTGGTATGACTGGGACTGCAGAGACTGAAGCGAGTGAGCTTTGGGAAATATATGAACTTGATGTAGTGGTGGTACCTACTAATAAACCAATCATCCGGGATGATCGTGATGATTTTTTATTCAGGACGGAGCGAGAAAAATATCGGGCTGTAATTGAGGAAATCCAGAATATGGTTGATCAGGGCCGGCCGGTTTTGGTAGGTACGACATCGGTCGATACTTCAGAGAGATTGAGCAGGATGTTAGATTTGTCCAAAATATCCCATAATGTGCTTAATGCAAAGCATCATCAGCGGGAAGCGGAAATCGTTGCGGAGGCAGGAAAACCGGGACGGGTCACCATTGCAACTAATATGGCAGGTCGAGGAACCGATATTAAGATAAGTGATGAAGTGAAAAATGCGGGTGGACTTGCGATCATTGGTACCGAGCGTCATGATTCTCGCCGGGTCGATCGTCAGCTACGTGGACGGGCTGGTCGTCAAGGGGATCCGGGGAGTTCGCAGTTTTTTGTTTCGCTTGAGGATGACCTTATGAGGCTCTTCATGAACGAGAGAGCTATCAAGATTATGGACAGGATGGGTCTGAAGGAAGGAGAAGTGATCCAAAACAGGATGATGACTCGATCAATAGAGGGGGCTCAGAAAAAAGTGGAGGAAAACAACTTTGGAATTCGGAAAAGATTGCTGGAATATGATGATGTAATGAATATCCAGCGAGAGGCGATATATAAGAAGAGAGAAAATGCACTTACAGGAGATCGATTGGTAGTAGATCTTCGCAATATGATCGATGGATTTGTGGAGAGTATGGTCTATGAACATAAATCTGCAGGTAATTATGAGACATTTCGAGAAGCTTCTTTGCGGGAGATCAGTTTTGATCCCACAATCGATAGTGAGTTTTTTCAATCTGGTTCAGTAGAAGAGGTAGCGGAAAAATTCCGGGATGAGGTGTGGAGTTATTATGAAGAGAAAGAGAATTACATCAAACGAGTAATGCTGCCGGTTATCAAAAATGTTTTTGAAAATGAAGGAAACCGGTATAAAAGAATTTCACTTCCTTATTCGGATGGGAGTACAAAAGTATTAAACCTTACTGCAGATCTGGAACGTGCGGTGGAAACCGAGGGTGAATCGATTATGCGGGATTTGGAGAAAACGGTAACTTTGGCATTGATCGATGAGAACTGGAAGGAGCATCTTCGTTATATGGATGAGTTAAAGGAATCGGTTCAGGCGGCTGCATTTGAACAAAAAGATCCTTTGGTCATCTATAAAATGGAAGCCTATAATTTATTTGAAGAATTGATTTATAAGATTAACCGGGAAGTTTCCAGTTGGATTTTAGGCGGTAAAATCATGATCGAGGCTCCTCAGGATGTTCGTGAAGCCCGGGTGGAGAAAACGGATCTTAGCAGGCTAAGGACCAGCAGAAGTCCGGAAGAAGAGGCTGCCCGGAAAGCTGCAGAAAGCGCAGGAGGTGGTACACAGGTCGTAGAAACTTATGTGCGTACTGAAAAAAAGGTAGGCCGAAATGATCCCTGTCCATGCGGTAGTGGTAAAAAATATAAACAGTGTCATGGAAGGGTTTGAATAAAATTCTCTAATTTGGTTGTTTTAGAAATTTTAGCTAATGGATATAGCTCATCAGATAGATTATACCCTTCTCAAACCTGATTTGCGTTTTGAGGATTTAGACCTATTGTTGGATCAGGCACTGGAGAGAGGTTATTATGCAGTATGTATACCATCATTTTTTGTAGAGTATATTCGGAAAAAAACGGAAGAAAATGACATTCAGATTTCAGCAGTGATTGGGTTTCCGTATGGTTTTGAATCCTATAAAAGCAAAGTGGAAGAAATCAGGGAGGTGGTCAGTGATGGAGCTAAAGAGCTTGATGTCGTATTGAATATCGGGGCAGTAAAAACGGAGTCCTGGAAATATGTGGATAGTGAAATTGACAGCTTGAGCAGTATGTGTCGGGTGAAAAATGCACGCCTTAAATTGATCGCGGATCACAATTTGTTGACGCAGGATGAAATTAAACGGATTGTCGAAATCGCCATTTTGCACAATGTTGATTTTATCAAAACTGCTACGGGAAGATTTGGCAATACCAGTACAAAGGATGTGGCATTTTTGAAATCTATATGCAATGATGATATAAAAATAAAAGCGGCGGGTGGAATCAATTCTTTGGAAGAAGCGATCAAATTGATAGAAATGGGTGCTGACCGAATCGGGACAAGTACTTTGCTGTAAGAAGAATATCCTTCAAAAATGGTGGAAATCAAGAGAAGTAAAAAGAAAATGAGAGGAAATGTAAAGATACTCATAGTGATTTTTCTGATTCTTGTGTTTGGAAAAGGAATTTCACAAAATGTGATTTTTGTGGAACCTCCGAACGTTCAAAGAGCGATGGAATCATACCAGAAATCATTTGAGAAAAATGAAATGGTCGATGGTTTTCGTATTCAATATTTCTTCACGAATGACCGGAGAGAAATGGAGAAAGTCGAAAAAGAATTTCGATTTGAATATGAGAGAATCCCGACTGAATGGGTCCATGATCCTCCTTATTATAAGTTATTTGCCGGTTCATTTTTATCTCGGATACAAGCGATGAGATTGTTGATTCGATTGCGTGAGAGTTTTCCCGGCGCATTATTGGTTCATTCTCCGGTAAGCATCAAAGAAATTCATTCTTCCAGGAAAACCATGCAGGAATGGTGAGGAGGTTCAAGCATTCATCTTATGACTGGGTGTTGGTTGCAATGTTTTTTGCCATTTTGATAATAGGATGGTTTGTGAAAGTGGCAGCTACTCCTGCTATGTCCTGGAGCGAAGTGGATGTGTTCAGTTTCCGTTCGGATGTTGGAATGCAGACTTTTTGGACTTTGGGTGCTGCTCTTGTTTTTTTGTCAGTTTTATTGATCGAGAAAAAATTTTGGAACGTTTTTTCACTTCCTATTTACTTATTTAGCCTTCTTCTCTTGATCGTGGTACTACTTTTTGGTACTGAGGTGAATGGTACCAAAGCGTGGCTTAATTTTGGGAGTTTTTCAGTTCAGCCGGTAGAATTTGCAAAATTTGCCGCTTGCTTGTCTTTGAGCAATTATCTGGCCAGCCCTTCTGTAAAGGTGAATGATCTGAGGTCCATGATGATAGCATTGGCGATCGTGGCCATCCCGGTATTTCTCATTTTATTGCAGCCGGATGTAGGATCTGCGCTGGTATTTTTTGCATTGGGTTTTATTTTTTTTCGAAATGGGGTGAGCATATGGCCTTTTGTGGGGATTATTTTATTGGGAGTGGTGTTTATTATGACGCTTTCATTTTCGATGTATTCGACGATGGCGTTTTTGCTTCTGCTGCTGATGTTTGTGTATGCATTCCGGTTCAAGTTTTCCATATACTGGATGACAAGTATCTTTGTTCTTGCTTTGGCCAATATTGTTTTTTTCAACAATGATCTTCAGATATTGATATTGATATTTGATGTGGCTTTTGCTTTGGCTATGACTATATTGACGATCAGAGAAGGGCAGATTCGATTGGTAGGATTTATGTCGTTGGGTATGGTCATCCTATCAGCTCTGTCATTTACTACTTCTTTTACTTTTGACAATATATTGAAACCCCATCAACAGGACCGGCTGAATGTGTGGCTCCATCCCGAACGGTGCGATCCCAGGGGAAATCTTTATAATGTGGTATTGTCAAAAATGGCCATCAGTTCAGGAGGTGTCGATGGAAAAGGATATATGAAAGGAACACTTACGAAATTGAATTATGTGCCGGAGCATACTACCGATTTTATATTTTGCATCGTAGGTGAAGAGCAGGGTTTTATCGGCTCTATGTTTATGATTTCTTTTTTTCTGTTCCTGATCTTGCGGATCATTTATGTGGCGGAGAATTCGAGTACTCGTTTTGTGACCAATTTTGGATATGGATTTGCTGGAATATTGTTCTTTCATGTGTTTATTAATATTGGTATGACCATCGGTCTGGTGCCAGTCATTGGAATTCCTTTGCCATTTATTTCATTTGGTGGTTCTGCCCTTTTGCTTTTTTCATTGATGTATGCCGTGTTTATTAATATTTCGAGAAAAAGTATTTGACCTTTGGAGTTTGTATTTGATATTGAGAAAAAAGATGAAAAAAGCCGTGCCCGGATTGGAAAGCTGAAGACGCCACGAGGGGTGATTCATACTCCGGTATTTATGCCTGTCGGAACTGTAGGAACGGTGAAAGGTGTTCATCTTGAAGAACTGGAAGAAGTGGTTGAAGCCGAAATAATTTTGGCAAATACTTATCACTTGTATTTGAGACCTGGAATGGAAGTTATTGAATCTGCTGGAGGTATACATCAGTTCAATAGTTGGAAAAAACCCATGCTTACAGATTCGGGTGGATTTCAGGTATATTCTTTGGGAGCAAATCGGAAGATTATGGAGGAGGGAGTAGAATTCCGAAGTCATCTGGATGGATCCAAGCATATGTTTACACCGGAATCGGTAGTTGATATTCAAAGAAAGATCGGAGCGGATATTATAATGGCTTTTGATGAATGCATGCCGTATCCATGTGAAAGAGGATATGCTGAAAAATCGGTGGAGTTGACGCATCGCTGGCTGGATCGTTGCATTGATAAATTTGAGAAAACAGAGCCTCGATACGGTTGTTCTCAGACGCTGGCACCTATTGTTCAGGGGAGTATGTATTCTGATTTACGGCAAAAATCTGCTGAATATATTGCTGATGTCGATGCAGATGTCAATGCTATTGGTGGTTTATCAGTAGGAGAACCGGATGAAGTGATGTATGAGATGTGTAGTATTGTGACTGGTATTTTACCTGAATTGAAGCCCCGTTATTTGATGGGGGTTGGGACGCCGGCCAACTTGATCGAGAATGTGGCATTGGGAATTGATATGTTTGACTGTGTGTTGCCGACACGCAATGCACGGCATGGGATGTTGTTTACACATGAGGGAATCATAAATATTCGCAATGAAAAGTGGAAAAATGACTTTTCATCGATAGATCCGCAAAGTTCGGCGCCTACAAGCCGTCGTCATTCAAAAGCTTATTTGCGTCATTTGTTTTTGAGCAAAGAACTTTTGGGGGCACAGATTGCTTCTTTGCAGAATTTGTCTTTTTATATGGATCTTGTACGAATCATGCAGAATGAAATCCGGAAAGGAACTTTTTCATCATGGAAAGATAAAGCTATTGTACAATATAGTCAAAGATTGTAATTGCCTATGAAAATCATGGATCGGTATATTCTTGAGAAATTTCTCAAGACATTCTTTTTTACGGTCTTATTGTCTTCAGCGGTTTCTGTGGTCTTTGATTTTAGTGAAAAAGTTCAAAAACTTGCGGACAGCGGGCTTGATGCCGGGACGATCATCCGAGAGTATTTTATACCATTTATTATTTTTATTGATAGTACGATCTGGCCGATTTTTATCTTGATAAGCGTTATATTTTTCACCTCGCGGCTCGCCAGAAACAGTGAAATTTTGTCTTTGCTCAATGCCGGAATAAGTTTTCGGCGTATTTTGTATCCTTATCTTATTGGTGGGATTATTGTTTCCGGCATTCATCTGGTGGCCAATCATTTGTTGATCCCGTATGGTGAAAAATCAAGAATAGTTTTTCTGGCAGAACATATGAGCAGCAGGAAAAAGAAGGTGCGTGAAAACAATATTCAGCAAATGCTGACTCCTGAATCAATGATTTATATAAGGACTTATCGTGATAGTGATACATCGGCGTATGACATTCAGTTGGAAAGGTTGGAAAATGATGAGATTGTAGAGATTATCAAAGCAAAAAGAATGGAGATGGTGGAACCTCCCTTTCAGTGGAAGCTGTATGATTACTCAGTTCGTACTTTCGAGGATGGGAATCAGACCCTAACGCAGTATAAAAACGAATGGCTTGATACGACTTTATTCATCAAACCGGATGATTTTATTCAGATTGATGATTATGAACGAACTTATACCACCTGGGAGTTGATCGAACAGATTCAGGAACAAAAACTCAAAGGATTCTCCAATATCACAGCATTGTGGATCGAGATCCACCGACGCACAGCTGACGCTGTGACATCTTTTTTATTGACGATTTTGGCAGTGAGTATATCTTCACGTAAAGTAAGAGGTGGTCTGGGATTGCATCTTGCTGCGGGTATGCTTATAGGTGCCTTGTTTATTATGTTTTCAAAATTCAGCATCACTTTTGCCAATTCTGCTATGGTCCCTCCTGTCCTGGGAGTGTGGCTGCCCAATATAATATTTGGTTTCCTTACTTGGGTTATGTTTAAACAAGCTCAGAGATAGTAGTGCAATATTCATTTTGGAATGAACGTTAAAATGCTTCTAATAGGTTGTAAATCAGCTATGTTAGTGTGATCTTAATTTGAATAACACTACTTTAAGAGTTTCTTGTTCAATGAAATTATGAAATTAGTTGAACAAATATTATATTTGTAGTTCACCGAAATAAAAATAAATAGTATGTCCAGTTTTGAATTTTCAAGTAAGTTTGATGAGGAAACAAAAGTGCTCCGCAGTTTTGCGTTCTCATTGACAAAAGATAATGAAGCCGCGCACGACCTTTTTCAGGAGACCGCTTTTCGTGCATTCAGTAATAAAGAGAAGTTTCGTCCGGGCACAAATTTTCGTGCATGGTTGATGACGATAATGAAGAATATCTTCATTAATAATTATCGCCGGAAAAAGCGATATAACACGATCTCAGATCAGACGAGTAATCTTTATTACCTCAATAGCGGGGAGGAAGATATTTTCAATAAAGGGGAAGTAAAGATGTTTATGGAAGAGCTCTTCGAAATCATCGATGAACTTCCTGAGTCATTGCGAGAGCCGTTCTACATGTATTATGAAGGTTTTAAGTACCACGAAATAGCGGATAAACTTGATCTTCCTCTGGGTACAGTAAAAAGCAGAATCTATTTCGCACGAAAAGAGCTGAAAGAAAAAATCAAGGTTCGCTACAATAACATCTATGAATTGAATGTAAGAGCCAGTTGATTTTTAGACGCTCATGTCGTTAGATAGTTTGCCTCCTAAGGAGAAATTGAAGCGTTTTGGCCAAGACATAATTGTTTGGTCGGAGATGAACCCCCGACCGATGCCATGGAATAATCTCAGCGATCCGTATAAAGTATGGATCGCTGAAGTTATTTTACAACAAACCCGCGTGGCTCAAGGTATCTCATATTACCAAAAATTTCTTGAGAAATTCCCGGATGTGTATGCTCTGGCAAAAGCATCTGAAGAAGAAGTGATGGTGGCATGGGAAGGGTTGGGTTATTATAGCCGGGCGCGTTATTTGCATGAAGCAGCAAATTATGTAGTACATGAACTGAATGGTGAAATACCCGACCATTCACAAGAACTAAGGAAACTAAAAGGTGTGGGCCCTTATACCGCAGCTGCGATTGCTTCTTTCGCTTTTGGTGAAAGAATAGGTGTGGTAGATGGAAATGTAAAAAGGGTTGTGTCGAGGATATTTGGAATTGAAGCATGCGTGGATTTTCCGGATGTACATCGATATATTCAGTCACTCGTTGATGAAGTCGTTTCAGTGGTTCCGTCTGCAGATTTTAATCAAGGGATAATGAATTTTGGTGCTCTTCATTGTGTGCCTTCCAATCCCGATTGTGATCGATGTTCTTTTCAAGGCTATTGTCGTGCTTTTCGTGAGGACAGAGTGGTGGAATTACCAGTCAGAAAAAAATCTATTCCGAAAAAAGAAAGATCTATTCATTTTGGATTTTATATGTCGCAGGGTAAGATAGCGATATTCCGTAATTCATCCAATGATATTTGGAGAGGATTATATATGTTACCCCAGGTGGAAAAGGAGGAACTGGAGACTTCAGAAACTTCTCTTTCTCCCATGGAAATAATTCCCTGGGTGCTGACGCATTTGAATCTTAAAATTCATATCTACGAATTGTCTGAATATCCGGAAAGCTGGAAGGAAAATGAGGATATCATGATGGTAAAATCAAAAAAATTGGGGAACTTCGCTTTACCCCGTCCTTTGCGGTTGTTTTTGAATAGGAATTCATGTAAATTAGAAGCAAAATAAGTGTTATGATCAACAAAGTAATCCTCATCGGTAATTTGGGCGCAGATCCTGAAGTTCGCGTATTGGATAGTGGTACTAAGGTGGCTAAAATACGAGTAGCTACCAATGAAAACTATCGGGATCGCAACACAAATGAATGGCAAACCATTACGGAATGGCATAATGTGATACTATGGAGGCATCTTGCAGATAATGCGGAGCGTATGCTTAAAAAAGGAAGTCTTGTCTATATCGAAGGAAAACTTTCAACACGAAGATATCAAGATAAAGATGGGGTGGAGAAATATTTTACAGAAGTGGTCGCTAATACAATGCGCACCTTAGAACGGAGAGAAAGTTCCGGATCTGGCGGTTATTTCCCAAGTGATGAAAACGATCCATTTGCGCAAAAACCCACCTCTTCGCCTGCTGCTCCGGAATCCCCTGTAGACAGTTCTTCAGAAGAAGATGAAGATGATTTGCCATTCTAAAAATGAAAATTAAGACATTTCTATTTGGAATATTAATTTTTATTTCTTGTGCCAGAAAGGAAGATGATTCTGTAAGCCCAAAACCAAGAATGTATCCCCGTATTGATTTTCCTGATCATCAGTTTATTACACTGGATAAAACTCGGGATTGTGGATTTTCTTTTAGAAGATCTGCGCATTCGGAGGTGATAGAAAGAGATCGGTTTTTCGGTGAAGAACTTGAAAATAATTGTTGGTTCGATCTCAATTACCCTGCGTTTAATGCGACGGTTCATTTTACGTATCATCCCATCCGTGAGAATAAGGATTATGTTTCTTTGGCCAGTGAAAGCTTTCGTATGGCATATGAGCATAGTAGTATGGCAAGTGCTATTGAGGAGATTCCTGTTATCAAAGAAGGGGTAGAACAAGGAATGGTTTTTCGGCTTCGAGGTCCGGTAGCATCGCCTTATCAATTTTATCTTACTGATACTGTGCAGCATTTTTTGCGGGGATCGCTTTATTTCAATAGTCATCCCAATCCTGATTCCATAGCTCCTCTTTTAGTGCATTTGTCAGTAGATATGGATTCTTTGGTTCAAAGTATTCACTGGGAATAAAACAAAGCCTTCCTATTCTTAGTTATATACCCTATGAGAAAATTAATTTTATCTTCGGCTTTGCTGGTTCTGCTATTTTCTTCTTGTTTAAAAGAGGATCGCGAACCGATTTCTGAACTGAATATTGTTTTTGAACTTTTATATGATGGGGAGCCACTCTATCCGACCACGGATTACTTCTCCCTCAATGACACCCTGGAAGTACAATTTTCTAAAGTGAGTTTTTATCTTTCTGATTTTAGAGTGGAAAGTACAGACGGGGAGCTCGAAATTTTAGATGTACTGCATCTGTCATTTTTACAGAATCTTCATGGAGATGTCGTAAATGAATATCAGCAATTACTTCGTTTTTCTTTACCTGCTTCTGATTACAGTTCTTTGTCATTTGGTGTGGGCCTTACTCCGGAACAAAATGCCACTCAGCCTGCGGATCATGAACCGGGTGCTGCATTAAGTTTTTCGAGTGAGTACTGGGAGGCCTGGGATAGTTATATTTTCGAAAAAATAGAAGGAAGGTATAAGGTAAATGATGGGGAAGAGGAGACCATGGCTCTACATATAGGTGGTGATGAAACATACCGCGTAATGGAGTGGAAAGACGGGATATCACTATCGGGTGATGATTCGGAAATGCTTACGATTTCGATCGACCTAAAGGAAATCCTGGAAGAATACCCTTTGACGGAGGCACCTGTTTTGCATTCCGAGGATCAACTTTCATATATGGAAATGCTTGCGGATTATTTTGTAAACAATTTGAATTAGTAGATTGTACGAGGATTTTCGATTTTATCCTTTTCGAAGAAAAATTAAAAAACGCAGTATTCCTTTGAAAACTCGAATATAAAGAGTATATTATGGCGGTTTTTTATCAAAAAAATTGACATTTATAATGAGAAGGAAGAAAAACTATACCATGGGTGAGGGTAATTATTACTTCAATGTAAAAAGTGGACATCAGATGATCACGATTTACAGGAAGGACAAAAAAGCAGCAATAAATGCTTTCAATAACTACGTAAAAGTAGGAAAAGACGTAGAATGGTTAGGATGCTGGGATGGTAAAAATTTCACCGAAACATCCGATCCAAATAAATAACATCCGATTTTAAATTAATAAAGCCTGCTTCTCCCAAAAAGCGGGCTTTTTTTTGATACGTCGTTGATCGGGAGCGAACCACCCATACCGGTCCGATATAATAGTTCAGAAAGACAAACTGTCATTTTTGCCCCATAACTATCCGGAGAATTTCCTATCTTTTGGTGGTTGATTCTTTTTCGATTTATCCGGAGCTTATATTCATCACTAATGAAGACTTCACAAATTAAAATAGATTCTATAGAGGGTGTCGATATAAGATTTCCTACCAGCAAAACAGGGGCAGGATCTGATGCAGTCAATATTGATCCGGATTATTCAGCTGCATATTGTATAGTGCACACCAACTATCCTGCACTGAAAGGATATGGTCTTACTTTCACGAATGGGAGAGGCAATGATCTGTGTGTAGCTGCAATAGAAGAATTGGGTAAGCTTGTGAACGGGATGGCGGTGGATCAAATCATGATGGATATGGCAGAATTCTGGAGGCGGGTGACTGGAGATAGTCAGTTGCGTTGGCTCGGCCCACAAAAAGGAATCCTTCAATGAGTGCTGGTGCTCTGATCAATGCAGTTTGGGATTTGTACGCGAGAATCAAAGAAAAACCATTGTGGCTACTAATATCTGAAATGACGCCGGAGGAGCTGGTAAGTTGTATTGATTTTACAGACTTGCACGATGCACTTACCAAATCGGAGGCTTTTGATATATTGAAAAAGCAGGAAAGTTCACGGAAGGTCAGAATGAATGCTTTGATCAAAAGAGGATATCCTGCTTATACCACATCAACCGGGTGGTTTGGATATTCTGAAGATCGAATAAGATCTTTGACCCGAGAAGCTATAGCTAAGGGATGGTCGGCGTTTAAAATTAAAGTAGGGAAAGATACAGAATTAAATAAAAGGCGGTCGTTATTGATCAGAGAAGAAATAGGATATTCAAAAAAATTGATGATGGATGCCAATCAATGTTGGGAGAAAGATGAAGCAGTAAATCAAATAGAAGCTCTTGCTCCTTTTGACCCATGGTGGATCGAAGAGCCAATTCACCCCGATGATATTTTGGGACATAGATATGTCAGAGAAAAAGTAGCACCGGTCAAGATTGCTACAGGTGAGCATTGTCATAATCGAGTAATGTTCAAACAATTTCTCCTAAGCCATGCCATAGATGTATGTCAGATAGATAGTTGCAGAGTGGCTGGAGTCAACGAAATACTAAGCATTATGCTCATGGCGGCAAAGTATCAAATTCCTGTTTGTCCTCATGCAGGTGGTGTGGGTTTATGCGAATATGTCCAGCATCTATCTATGATTGACTATATGTGTATTTCAGGTACGATGGAGAATCGTATCATAGAATATGTAGATCATCTCCATGAGCATTTTGTTGATCCTGTGATCATCCGGCAAGCAAGATATATGCCACCTACTAATCCGGGTTATTCAGTAAAAATCAAAGAGCAGTCTTGTAAAGATTACACTTTTTCAACCGGTAAAATTTGGAATTGATATAATTTTTCCACTCATTTGTGCCTATTTGAATTTATATTGATTCTAAATAAGTATATTTGCGGTTATAAAAAGAGAATATGAGAAACATCATAATAATGGCAATGATGCTGTCATTGCTCATGTGGAGCTGTCAGGGAAGCGGTGAAAAATCCTCAGAACAAGAAGAAGTCACCGTTTATACTCACAGACATTATTCTTCGGATCAGGATCTTTTTCGTGCCTTTCAGGATGAAACAGGTATCCGTGTAAATGTCGTCAATGCGAGCGCAGATGAGTTGATCCAGAAAATGATCATGGAAGGAGAACAATCTCCTGCAGATGTGTTGATTACCGTCGATGCCGGTCGGCTGGAAAGGGCAACTTCGCATGATTTGCTGCAACCGATTGAATCCGATATTTTGGACGAAATTATCCCGTCTCATTTAAAAGATCAGCAAAATCGCTGGTATGGGCTCACCAAACGGGGGCGGGTGATTGTTTATTCCAAAGAGAGAGTTTCACCCGATGAATTGTCTACTTATGAAGATTTGGCGTCAGATAAATGGGAGGGAAGAATTTTGATTCGTTCATCAGGAAGTGTTTACAATCAATCATTGCTTGCCTCTATAATCGCTCATGATGGTGAAGATGCTGCCAAACAATGGGCAAGTGCGATAGTAGCTAATATGGCGCGCCGGCCAAAAGGTGCCGATAGAGATCAAGTGAAGGCGCTCGTTGCCGGAGAAGGAGATATAGCGATCGTGAATACATACTATTTGGGCAAGATGTTGCATTCTGCTGATCCGGAAGAAGTAAATGTGGCACAACAAGTAGAATTGTTTTTTCCCAATCAGGATGGTCGTGGAACTCATATCAATATTAGCGGTGCGGGTGTTGCCAAATATGCACCGAATAAAGAAAATGCGATTCGGTTTGTAGAGTTTTTGGCATCAGAGAAAGCGCAAGAGATATTTGCTCATGAAAATTTTGAATATCCTGTGAATGCTAAGGTACGACCCGCGGATCAATTGGTGGAGTGGGGTGAATTTAAAGAAGATACCCTTAATCTTTCCTTGTTAGGGGAAAATAATAAAAAGGCAGTATTGATATTTGATGAAGTTGGATGGCCATAAAGATCTTTTTTCCTGGCGTAGTAGATTTCAACGATTTAGAAGAGACAATAACCGATGGTCTGTTCTGACCCTGGTTATTGTCTTTTTTATCGCTTTTCCAATTGTTACAATTGGCGTGAAATTATTTTCTGGACCAGGGAAAACCTGGAGCCATATTGTCAGGCATTTGCTGAGTGAATATGTCCTAAATTCACTTTTTCTTTTTGCTTTATGCGGTATACTGGTGATGGTTATCGGAGTGAGTTCGGCCTGGCTAATTTCCCGCTATGATTTTTTTATGAGTCGTCAATTGGAATGGCTGTTGATTTTGCCATTGACGATTCCATCCTATATTGCTGCATATGCTTATGCTGGAATATTTGATTATGGAGGTAGTCTTGAATTGATTTTCAGATATTTCGGGATGTCATTTCCTCGTATCGATATCATGAATAAGTACGGACTGGCTTTTGTATTGAGCATTTCTCTTTTTCCATATGTATATGTCAGCGCCCGTGCTTTTTTCCTCAATCAGGCCAACAACCTTCTTGAAGCATCACGGATGTTAGGTGCTGGTGAAAGAAAAACTTTCTTTCGTCTGATGATACCACTGGGACGTCCGGCTATTGTTGCTGGACTTATTCTCGTTCTTATGGAGGTGCTCAATGATTATGGTGCAGCTCAGTTTTATGGCGTGAACACATTTACCACAGGGATTTTCAGAGCATGGTTTTCAATAGGAGAACCTGAGACAGCAGTTTATTTATCTGCCCTTCTGATCACGATTGTTTTTATATTGATTTTATTGGAAAGAAGAAACAGGAAAAACATCAAAGTGGCTGATAATAATGACAATAGCGGAAGATTGTCAAAAATCAAACCAGACAAGAGATATGTACGTTTTATTTTGTTTTTAGTGGTATTTATACCGGTTTTGTTAGGTTTTGTTTTTCCTGTCGCTCAACTTATATACTGGGCGTCATTATCGATCGATCAGGTATTGGGACCGGAATTTTTGCAGATATCGATCCAGGGGTTTTCGATTGCATTTGTGGGAGCTGTATTTGTGGTAGTGGTGGCGCTTCTGTTGATTTATTTTTCCAAATGGAGCCCATTGATGTTTGTGAGAAATCTTGCAAAATTGGGTATCATGGGATATGCTATCCCCGGCGCGGTGATTGCAGTGGGGATTTTGATCCCTTCGCTGGCGTTTGATAAAACTTTGATCAAATTCGTGAAAAATTTGTTTGATAAACAAATGGGGCTAATTTTGACAGGAAGCTTTCTGGCTTTGATCTATGCGTATGTGGTGAGATTTTTGGCCGTGGCTTACAATCCTATTGAATCGACAAGTCAAAAGGTGGGACAAAGTATTCCCGATTCATCCAGAATGCTGGGGGCTAATAATTTGAGAACATTTTTTCGGATTGAATATCCTCTGATTAAGACGGGTATTTTTAGTGCATTTATTTTGGTTTTTATCGATATTCTCAAGGAATTGCCGCTGACATTATTATTGAAACCATTTAGAGTTAATACTCTGGCAGTGAAAGCTTTTGAATATGCAAGTGATGAACAGGTGATAGAAGCTGCAGTACCATCGTTGCTCATAATAATCACCGCTTTGATACCGGTTTTTGTTTTGAATAGATTGCTCCTAAAAGAATGAGTTATGTTGCTGACAATCAATAGAATTTCTAAAAGTTTTGATGGAGGAAAATCATATGCTCTACATGATGTTTCATTTGGTATGAAAAAAGGAGACGTCAGTGCGATCGTGGGTGAAAGTGGTAGTGGCAAAACCACTCTGGTTCGATTGATTGCTGGATTGGAGCGCCCTGATTCGGGTGAGATTACATTCAGAGATGAGATCGTTTCTTCTGTTCAGCGGCTTGTGCCGCCGGAGAAAAGAAAAATCGGTTTAGTATTTCAGGAATATGCATTATTCCCACATTTGACCGTGCTGGACAATGTGTTGTATGGAATTTCGCGTCGGAAAAATAAAAAGCAAAGGGCGCGGGAAATGTTGGAATTGGTGGATCTGAAGGAGGTCGAAAAACGATATCCTCATCAGTTGTCGGGTGGACAGAGACAAAGGGTAGCACTGGCACGGGCACTTGCTCCCAATCCAGATTTATTGATTTTGGATGAGCCGTTCAGTAACCTTGATGTAGTTCTGCGGGCACAATTAAGAAATCAGGTATTTCAGATCATCAAAAAAACGGGGGTGACAGCTATCTTTGTGACGCATGATACTCAGGATGCGCTTACAGTAGCAGACGAAATATTGATATTGCAGGAAGGGTCACTCATTCAAAAAGATCAGGCATTCCGGTTGTATACTCAGCCAAAATCCATTTATGTAGCCTCTTTATTTGGTAATACAGTTTTGCTGGATAAAGCGTTGCAGACGGCTTTTAAATGCCCTTTGAAACCGGGGTGTTGCCATGCCATCCGACATGAAAATATCACCATCAATACGGAATGTGAATATGTAACCAATGCGAAGGTTCTCAAATCCACATTTTTAGGTAATAATACAGAATTGCTTATACAATTGGAAAATGGACATCAAATGACGGTGTTGACTCAGGAGGATAATATTGAAGAAAATATTCGGATCGGATTCAATTCGCATGATGTGATGGAATTTTCACATTAAAAGGCAGTATTTAAATACGATATCTTGTCTGATATTGATTAATGCGATGCGTGAAATAGTCAAAGCCGTATATAATATGAAACCAAGATACGTGTTTTGAAAGGAGAAAAATATCAATTTCTATTTTGGGGTTAAAGTGTGAAATTCAATCAATTATCGTACCTTTGCCCATCTTTTTTATAAACTTAGTCTATTATGATTACTGTACAGAACCTTACCCTCAATTTTGGAAGTCGAATTCTGTTTGAAGATGTGAACGTTCAGTTCACAGAAGGGAATTGCTATGGAGTGATCGGTGCAAATGGAGCTGGAAAATCCACATTTCTGAAGATTATTGCAGGGGAGATGGAGTATTCAAAAGGTTCTGTAGAAATAACACCGGGTCAAAGAATGGCTGTTTTGCGACAAGACCATTTTCAGTTTGATGAAGAGACCGTTTTGGATACCGTTCTGATGGGGCATGAAGAGCTGTGGAAGATCGGGAAGGAAAGGGAAGAAATATATAGTAAATCAGATTTCTCAGAAGAGGACGGTATGCGAGCCGGTGAACTGGAGGTTCAGTTCGGTGAAATGGGAGGTTACGAAGCAGAAAGTGAAGCGGGAAGTTTTCTTGGAAGTCTGGGAGTGAAAGAGGAATTTCATCATACTTTAATGAAGGATATTCCCGGAAATCTTAAAGTACGGGTATTGTTGGCTCAGGCATTATTTGGTAGTCCTGATATCTTGTTGCTGGATGAGCCAACCAACGGTCTGGATCTTGAAACAATTCAGTGGTTAGAGAATTTCCTTGCGGACTATCCCAATATAGTTTTGGTTGTCAGCCACGATCGGCATTTCCTGGATACAGTCTGTACCCATGTAGCAGATGTCGATCGAAGGAAAGTAAAGATATATACAGGTAACTATACTTTTTGGTACGAAAGCTCTCAGCTAATGGCCCGGCAGTTGGCAGACAAAAACAAAAAAGTGGAAGAGAAAAGAAAGGAAATGATGGAGTTTATTTCGCGGTTTAGCGCAAATGCTTCCCGGTCCAGACAAGCCACTTCTCGTAAAAAGGCTCTTGAGAAACTCACAATCGAAGAAATAGAACCGAGTCACCGAAAGTATCCCGGAATCATTTTTCAAATGCTAAGAGAGCCCGGAAACAAAATTTTGAAGGTTGAAAATCTTTCAAAATCTGTAGATGGCCGTGTGCTTTTTGATAAAGTGAATTTCACAGTAGAGCGGAAGGATAAAATTGCTTTTCTGAGTCAGGATCCATTGGCAGTCACGCAGCTTTTTGAAATCATCAATGGAAAGTCGAAGCCGGATAGCGGTGAATATGAATGGGGGGTGACCATTACTCCTGCTTATCTGCCTCTTGAAAACTCCCATTATTTTGAAAAAGATTTGAGTCTGATCGATTGGTTGCGCCAATATGTGCCGGATCATGTCACAGATGCGGACGAACCTTTTATCCGTGGATTTTTGGGGCGGATGCTTTTTAGCGGAGAGGAAGTGTTTAAGAAAACATCTGTGCTCAGCGGAGGTGAAAAAGTCAGGAGCATATTGAGTATGATGATGCTGCAAAATCCAAATTGTATTATACTTGATCAGCCTACTAACCACCTGGACCTGGAAAGTATTCAGGCTTTCAATGAACAATGTATGGCTTTTAAAGGAATCGTGCTTTTATCCTCACATGATAAAACCTTCATGCAAACCGTTGCCAATCGTGTGATAGAAATCACTCCTGCAGGAATTATTGACCGGCTCACGACGGTGAATGAATATCTGGCGGATGAACGTATCAGATCTTTGCGTGAAGAAATGTATCAGGGCCAGACGGCGGTTTAGAAAACCTCTATTATCTGATATTTAAAAACTTATCAGGAAGCAGAGGAATCGAGGCCATCCAGGATTTCCTCCATTTCATCCATTACGCTGTTTATCTTTTGAATTGTAAGATCAAAAGGAAGATCCTGCGTCATATCCACACCGGCATCTTTCAATTGATTGACCGGGTAATCCGATCCACCTGAGGATAAAAACCGGATATATCGATCCCGATCCGATTTTGATCCATTATATATGTTTTCTGCCAGTGCTTGCGAAGCTGTAAATGAAGTGGCATATTGGTAAACATAATAGTTGTAGTAAAAATGAGGAATGTAAGCCCATTCCATTCTTATGTAATCGTTGACCCGGCAGATATCTTCATCATGGCCATAATATTCTTTGACGAGTTCATAATAAAGCTCGCTGAATTTTTCGCCTGTAAGAGATTCACCCCTGCCTGTGATTTCATGGATTTTTAGTTCATATTCTGCGAATTGGGTTTGTCTAAATAGTGTACCTTTCGCTCCTTCCAAATAATTACCCAGAAGGGATAATCTAACCAATGGGTCTTGGATGGTTTCCAGTAAATATTCATTCAACAAAGCTTCATTGAGTGTAGAAGCAACTTCCGCTACGAATATAGAATAATCTGCTTTGACGAAAGGCTGAGCTTGATTGGACAAATAGCTTTGCATCGTATGTCCCAGTTCATGAGTCAGCGTACTTACGTCATCATATTTCCCATTATAGTTCATGAGGATATAAGGATGAACATCGTAAATGGCACCATTTGAATAAGCACCTGATCTTTTACCCTCATTGGGGAACATGTCTATCCACCTGTCTTCGAATGCTTTTCGAACAATGGAAACATAATCTTCACCCAAGGGCTGCAGGGAGTTCAATATCAATTCCTGAGCTTCATCTACGGAATATTCAAGGTCCACCTCATCTACCAGCGGGGCATAGAGATCGTAATAATACAATTCATTCAGTTTCATCATTCGTTTCCGGAGATTCAGATAGCGATGAAATGTAGAAAGATTGGACCTTACATTGCGGATCAGGTTGTGATATACCTTTACCGGAATATTGTCATCATCCAGAGCGCTTTCCAGGGTGCTGTTGTAATTTCGCACCCGTGAATAAAACAGGTCTTTTTTGAGATGCCCATAAAGCTGAGTACCAAAAGTACGTTCAAATTGACCTTGTTTTTCAAAGAATGATTGAAAAACTAATTTCCTGTCGTCACGATTTCGGGAAGCCCTATGCAGAGCAAAGTTGGCTGTATTCAGGGTTGCTTCCTCACCGGTTGACAATTTGATTTTCGGATAAGGAAAATCCGCATTAGAGAAAATGCTATAGATAGAGGAGGCATTCCCTGACATCAGAGAAGCTTGAGCGATTACTTTTTCAACCTCATCTGAACGAACATGGTTTCGCTGGCGGATAAGATCTTTTAGATAAAAATCATACTCAGTCAGACGTTCATCCTGAGTGATAAAATCAAGGATGACATCGGAATCAGTCTCCAGGATTTCGGGTTCTATAAAAGATGCCGCTGCTGAAAAGTCAGAATAAATCTGGCCTACCTCCTGTTTCATTCCCTGGAATGTGCTGATACGCGTATCTTCATCTGAAGACAGAGAAGCATAACAGCTCAGTTTTCGAAGTTTTTGTTGGAGATCGGAGACAAAGCTCAGTGTATCCGCCAGGTGCTTCGATGACTCCATTACTTTCTTTCGGAATTGGTTGATGGAGTCGATCTGACTTTTTATTTCATCACGAGCCGACGTCCATTCTTCTATGGAGGAGTAGATAGGACGCAAGTCCCATTTATGTTTTTGGTCGATTGATTTCCGGTCCGAGCTTTTGTGTTCTGACATAATTTTTAGTGTATAAATTATTTTAAGATGAAGCTTTTCGACAAATGAGAACGTCCTTTCGCTCGTTTTTGTTGATAAAGAGCAATTTTATTTCTCGTATAAAGATTTGATGATTTCATTATATCTCTGGTCTCCATAGTTTTTTATCAAAATCAACCACCTTGTCATTTTTTACTTCGATTCCTTCTCTTTCCAGTTCTTCTTCCATGTATTCGGGGTAGGGGAAATGGTTTTTTCCGGTAAGAACTCCAGAAGCGTTGACTACACGATGTGCTGGTATGTACCCGTATCCTGCATGATGTTGACGAAGGGCGTAACCCACCATTCGGGCAGAGCCCAAAGTAAGATAATCTGCGATGATTCCGTATGTGGTCACCCGTCCTCTGGGGATTTGACACACCACTTCATAGACATCTTCATAATAGCTTTTCATTCGATTTGTAATAGATTTGCATCAAAATACAAAATATGGATCACGAAAAAAGAGAATTCTTTATAATGGGGGTTAAAACTCTGACTGATGCCCGTTATTTTTCTGCCATGGGTGCGGATATCTTACATTTTGATCTAAATCCTGAATCTCCTTATTATATTGATATTCCACAATATAAAGCAATTATCGAGTGGGTGGAAGGATCGGAAATTATAAGTTCTTTTGATCATCTATTTGATGAGAAAAAAATACGAGAGTTGATTGAAATTCCGAATGTGGATGGTGTGTTAAGCCGATATCCTGATATGCTGGATTTTGTTCATCGCCTGGAGCCGGATCTTTCTTTGTATCAATATTTGGATGGGGAGCCGGTGGATGCAGATTTGCCTATATCAGGTGTCATCACCAATCAGTGGATTGAAACTTCTGTCAAACAATATATTCTGTATTCGGATGTCGAGGCTGCAATGGATGGAATCCGGCAGAATAGTCAGACTTCCGGAATCGCACTGCATCCGGGTGGAGAAGATGAGGTAGGAATCAAAGATTTTGAATTGTATGACCGGTTGTTTTATGGTGAATTTTGATGGTTGGGACCTGGATCGCTGTGATACGGGATGAAGAGAAAGAAATGTGAATATCTCTAAAATTTGGTGTATATTAATACACACCTTTCAGCATTAAATATCGAGATCATGTTGCAGCCTTTCCAATCCAATACCATCATTGAACCCTTCAGGATCCGAACAGTAGAACCTATTCGCTTCACATCGATGGCACATCGAGAAGATTTTTTGAAAAAAGCAGGATACAACCCATTTCTTTTAAAAGCTGAGGATGTTTTAATTGATTTGCTGACGGATAGTGGAACGGGAGCTTTGTCCTCTCATCAGATGGGCAGCATGATTTCGAGTGATGAATCTTATGCAGGATCATCTTCCTTTTACAAGCTGGAAGCTGCTGTCCGAGATGTGATGGGATTCAAATATGTGATTCCGACTCATCAAGGCAGGGCGGCAGAAAATATTTTGTTTTCCAGGTTGGCTCGACCGGATGACATCATACCAAGCAATGGACATTTTGATACTACGCGCGCTCATATAGAATATGCAGGAGCTGTTGCAGTGGATTTGCCTTGTGCTACCTTGAAGGCAGGGCCTTTCAATGGAAATATGAATACTGATGCACTTGAAAAATTGATCATGGAGGAGGGTAAAGAAAAAATTCCAGTGATCATGATGACCATTACCAATAATACAGGAGGAGGGCAACCTGTCAGTATGTCAAATCTTCAAAAAGTGTCTGCAATTGCATCGAAATATGGAATCCCGTTTTTTATTGATGCTTGTCGTTTTGCGGAAAATGCTTGGTTTATAAAAACCAGGGAAAAAGGATATGAAGAAACTTTGCCTATCGACATTGCACGCGAAATATTTTCTTTGGCGGATGGATGTACGATGAGTGCCAAAAAAGATGGAATGTCAAACATGGGGGGATTTTTGGCTCTGAATGATGAGAAGTTGGCTCAGAGCTGTAAATCGTTGGGAATTCTCACGGAAGGATTTTCTACATATGGGGGAATGGCTGGTTATGATATGGAAACGGTAGCCATTGGTCTGTATGAATCTTTGGAAGAGGATTATCTCCGTTACCGTATTGGATCTCTCCAGTATATCGGTAAAAAATTGAATGAGTGTGGGATCCCTCTGATATATCCGGTAGGAGGTCATGCCATTTATCTTGATGCCGGACAGATTTTAACCCATGTGCCTCCTCTTCAGTATCCGGGCTGGTCTTTTAATGTTGCTTTATATTTGCTGGGAGGAGTTCGCGGTTGCGAGATTGGCTCCGTGATGTTTGGCAGTCAACCCGATGGTACAGAAAAGCCTGCATCCCATGAGCTTGTTCGATTGGCATTTCCACGAAGGGTTTATACACAGAGTCACGCTGATTATTTGATTGAGGTGATTTTATCGGCTTATGAACAGCGGAAGAAGCTTGGGGGCTATAGGATCATTGAAGAGCAACCCGTGTTGCGCCATTTTTCTTGTAAGTTATTGCCTTTGTAGCATCTTTCATCAAATTGTAGATCTTTGCCGGAGAAATGATATTTTCGATCATATTGTCATTGATTAGAATAAAGGATGAATCATATGGAAAAGAATGAAATGTTGGTAAACCTGGAAGATATTTATGAAGCAAAAAAGAAATTGGAAGGTGTGATTGAACCTACGCCGATGGAAAAAAGCCGAAATATCTCTGAAAGGACCGGATTTGAGGTGCTTTTGAAATGCGAGAACTTGAATCGGGCCGGATCATTTAAAATCCGGGGTGCATACAATCGGATCGCACGGCTGTCAGAAGAGGAGAAAAAAGCAGGGATTGTGGCTGCGTCGGCTGGAAATCATGCCCAGGGAGTTGCATTGGCTGCACAATTATTGGGTATCAAAGCCACTATTTTCATGCCAGGTGGTGCATCAGTTCCCAAACTGCTTGCTACTCAGGCATATGGGGCAGAAGTTCGTCAGAAAGGTCACACGATCGATGATTCACTTCAGTATGCCCGCGAGTTTGAAAAAGAAACCGGTTCGGTTTTGATACATCCTTTTGATCATGAAGATATCGTAGCGGGTCAGGGTACTTGTGGGTTGGAGATTTTGGAACAATGTCCGGATGTAAAAACCATCGTGGTCAGTTTAGGAGGAGGTGGATTGTTAGCCGGTATTTCCATGGCTGTCAAATCCCTTCGTCCGGATGTGAAGATCATTGGTGTTCAGGCAGAAGGAGCTGCTGCTTATCCAATTTCCCTGGAGGAGGGCCATCCGGTATTGCTAAAAGAAATGACGACCATGGCCGATGGAATTGCAGTTGGATGTCCGGGGAAAATCCCTTTTGACATCGTGCGCCAGTTGGTGGACGAAATTGTAGTGGTGAGTGAAAATGATCTTTCGCGAGCTTTACTTTTTATTCTTGAGCGGAGCAAGTTGGTTGTGGAGCCAGCGGGTGCGGCAGCAGTGGCTTATTTGCTTCGTGAATCGCAGCCAGAGTTGGAGGGGCCTGTGGTAGCAGTTTTGTCCGGAGGAAATATAGATCCTGTATTGCTGATGAGAATTATTCGTCATGGAATGGCGGCGGCCGGAAGATATATGCAGTTTTGGGTTAAAGTTCCGGATATGCCCGGAAATCTTGCTCAGCTGCTTACTGATATCGCTTCCATGGATGCAAATGTACTGGAGGTCGAACATACACGAATCGCTTCAGAGCTTTTAGTGGATGAGGTTGAAATAAATATTGAGATCGAGACAAAAGGATTCCAGCACCGGGAAGAAGTTTTGCAGTTTTTACTTAGCCGAGGATATGATGTTTATATGGACGAGAAGATTATAATGGAATAAGCTGATAAATAAAAAACCGGAGAATCATGGTGAATCTCCGGTTGTGTCGGCATTCCATTTTATAGGATATACTGATTATCTAATAAAGTTTCCGTCCGAATCAAATGTCAGTTCAGAACCATCGTCCAACTTCAGTTTTTGTTGATTGTCGGACTTTTCCCAAGATCGGATCTTTTTGTTTTTATGTTGGGAATTTACGTACGTGTGGATGTTATCCGGAATTACACTTTCAGGTAATTCTGAAGAACTTCGAATCGAAGTGATCTCATTGTTTTTGTCAAACTTTAAATGAGTACCTCCTGTCAGTTCAACTTCATAGGCGTCGTTCTCTCCTCTTTTCGCATTTTGCACATTTGCACGTGGAAAATGTTTCCCGATATAATCGGTCACTTTTGAAGGAGTTTGATTCTGCATTTCCTGTCTGGGTTGTGTGGTAGGATTTTGCGGATTCTGTTGTGGGGGCACCTGTGCATCCAATGCGAAGGTCAATCCCAAAACAAAAATCAGGGTGAACATCAAATTTTTGATCGTAAGCATAATAAATAGTTTTGGTTACAAAATTGAATTTCGATAAACAATTATCGTTTGATCGAGCCTTTATAACGGGAGTCAATTTCTTATGTTCTGCAAGGTTAGGTTAACGATTTTCCGCCTTTGCTAATCATCTGTCAAACAGGAGAAGATCCATAATAAACTGATGAGGAGCTGGGCAAAGATTTTTATCTATCGATATAAAACAACGGCGGGTTTTTTGATCTTTTTATGATTTGAGGGAAAATATATAAGATAGAAAGATGAAATTCCAGAAAATAAAAATAAATGATCCAACTAAAAATATGTTTTGTACTTATTTGTGCTTTTGCTCCTTCGATAAAAAAGTTGACTGAATTAAATTTGTCCAGATTATCATAGTAAAATCGGTTGCTTTTTCCTCTCTTCGATCCTCATTTATCTTTCGATGAAGTCTTCCTTCCTGATGGATGGTTCTGTCGTTTTCATTCCGAATATCAGACAAAAAATCCAACCGGTTAATGTTGGGTTAGCAGGTGATTTGTCTCAAAATATCACAAAGGTTAACATGAGTTGCCATTAATTTTTACTTATGAGAGAGTAGGATAAAAAACTACAGATTAAGGACAAAATACAGTTAGGAAAGTGATTTCCATCCTTCTACTTTTGATGAAGTTGGATCTTAAAGAATTTAAAAATTTAATTTTATGACTTATGAGAAGTGAAAATTTCAAGAATTTATTACTTGGGCTCTTTATCTTTTTGGGCTACTATTCATTTGGGCAAGTCCAGGTGAATGGGGTAGTAGAAGATGAATCGGGCGAATCTCTCCCCGGAGTCACCATTCAGGTGAAAGGTGGCAGTGGAGGGACAGTTACAGACTTTGATGGGGAGTATTCTTTGTCTGTAGATGATGGAGATGCAGTGCTGGTGTTTTCATATGTGGGTATGGAGACTCAGGAGGTGAATCTGGAAGGTAGAACCGTAGTCAATGTGGTGATGACTTCAGCCGCCATCGGATTGGATGAAGTTGTCGTGACAGCATTGGGGATGAAAAAGGAATCGAAAGCACTGGGATATAATATATCTTCCGTCAATAGTGAAGACATGCAGACAAGTGGTTCATCAAATGTATTGAAATCACTGGAAGGAAAGGTGACCGGGGTACAAATGAATAGTTTGACCTCATCCCCTACTTCATCAGTATTGTTTAATATCAGAGGTTCTACTTCCTTAGCTGGGATTATGAAAGGGGGCGACGGTAATATCAACAACGAAACGCAGCCTCTTATCGTGGTCAATGGGGTTCCTGTAAGTAATAATACTGCTTCTACGACCGGGGGAATTGATGTTGGAAACTATATGTCTTCGATCAACCCCAATGATATCGAGAGTATTTCAGTACTTAAGGGAGCGAGTGCATCCGCATTGTATGGTTCTTCTGCAGGGAATGGTGTGATTCTGATCACAACTAAATCCGGAAGCCAAGGAAAACAAGGGATTGGAGTATCGATCGTAAGCTCTCTGACGATGGAGAATGCTTATAGCACACCACCGGTACAGAGACAGTTTTTTCAGGGAGGAGAGGATGGTATGCCTATGACCCATGACAAAAAAGGATTCGGATGGGCGGTCGATGATAATATCAATAACAGTACTCCTATCTGGGGCTGGAATATTCATGATCAAGCGTGGGAGCAATCTTTGCTTCAAGCGCGGGGAGATGCAAATCCTCTGTTAGCATTTTTGGAGACAGGAAGTATGCTTGATAATAATATCGCTATTACCGGAAATTATGATCGGGGAAATTATCGGATCAATTATGGTAATATGAAGCATAGTTCGGTGGTGCCAAGTAACAAAACAACTCGAAATAACTTGTCATTCGATGCGCTGTATAAGGTAACGGATAATGTGTCGATATCTTCACAGGCATCTTATTCCCGAACTTTTGTGCCTAACCAATCTCACCTTTATGGAAAAAGAGAAGATAATCCTTTGGCGCATGCTTTGTCGATGCCGGTCAACATGCCCAAAATGTCAGAATGGAGAGATGCGGATACCTGGCTGGAGGGATGGAATGGAACTTATCAGAATACGCCTTATCTGAATAATCCCGGAGAAGATCGATTGAGCAGAGTGAATGAAGCAGGATTTGATAAAGCGGTTGGGAAAAACGGACCCTATTTTGCAGCGGAAAATATCATCCGGACTTATGGGAAAGATGTGGTTTATGGAAAGGTTCAGCTGGATTGGACATTGCCAAAATCTTTCTTGCTTACCATGAGATCAGGATTGAGTCATGAGAATTTTTCTTTTGAGCAAAAAACACCATGGGGTGCAGAAAGATCAGAAAAAGGAATCTATGAGCAGCGACATTCCAATAATATGCGAATCCGTTCAGAAGCTTTGTTGTCGTACGATAATTACTTCTTGAATAATCAACTTTCTTTGGATGCTTTAGCTGGATTCTCATATAATTACAATGAATCAAACAGCTCCGGCTTTGGTGGTAAAGAATTGACTACACCCAATTCTTTCGGATACAATTCTTTGCCGGCCAACGTACGGCAGTCTGCTTCTTTTAATAGAGGATATGCCGGAAGAGAATATGGCGCTTTTGCGACAGCTACTTTTGGATGGCAAGGGATGCTTTATCTCGAGTTGTCCGGAAGAAATGACTGGGTAGGAATTCTTGATCATGAAAAAGATAATCACTTCTATCCGGGAGCATCATTGAGCTGGTTAGTATCAGAGATGTTTGACTTTGGAAATAAGATCGATCTTCTGAAGCTGAGAGCAGGATATGCGGAGACCGGATATGGAATCGGAAATCCGGTGAACCTTGACAGCTATGGAATCTCAGGGAATACATGGAATGGAATTACGATGGGTACCGTAGGAGGAACTTTGGTTGATGCCGGAATCTTGCCTGAGTTGAACGTAACGAAAGAAATTGGAGTGGATTTTGGATTTGCGAATAACCGTATTTTTGGAGAATTTACTGCTTATACAAAAAATCACATCAATCAGATCCAGAATTTACCGGTGGTGTCTTCTTCCGGGTTTAGTTCTGTATTGACCAATATGGGTTCAGTAGAATCTTCGGGAATTGAAGCTGGACTGACCGTTGTACCGGTCCGCAGTAATGATTGGGAGTGGAGCATCGGAGGAAATGTAACCACATTTAAATCTATCATTAAAGATTTAGATGATCGTTTTACAGAAATGCTTTATGATTATCCTGGAGCTACCCAACTGGCTCTTTTCAAAGGATCAAAAGTGGGTGATATGTATGCAGCACGACCTGTGTCTTATGTTCAGAGTGGAAAATATGAAGGAATGATATTGTTGGGGACCAGTGGAATCCTTAGCGAGTCGATTCGTACGACAGAAAATATTCGTAAAACAGGATACCTGGGCAATATGAATCCAGATGCGATCCTTGGATTCAATACCGATGTGAAGTACAAGAACTTCAGATTGAATGTAGTGACCAGTTTGAGATTGGGAGGAGTTTTTGTATCTGAAACTCAGAAAATCCTCATCGATGACGGGATGGCAGATATGAAAGCGATTTATGGCGACGATTATCATAAGTATTGGGTGGGTGGACGATTTGAAGGTGGTCTTTCTGATATGCCTCATCCGGATGAAGTTTTCACAGATCCCGGATTTGGCAACCATCGTGAAATAACTCAATCCAGAATGGCACTGTACAATGGTGATCCACGGTATTTTGGTTATGAAAAAGGAGTCTTCATAGATCCGAATTACGATTTGTCTTCATTGACTCCGGAAGAAAGGCTGAACTTACCAGATGAAGCCTATATCGTCAACGGGGAGGATCCGTACAAGACTTTGTATCTGAATCCTTACAGAATGGAAGGAAACATTTTGTGGTATGGATCACAGTTCAGAGTTCATGATGCCACTTCCTTCAAAGTGAAAGAAATCAATCTGACTTACAGCTTTGACCGATCTCTTGCACAGCGACTGAATGCGCAGAATATTCACATCACTGCATTTGCGAAAAACGCAATGTTTTGGGCAAAAAACAGTATGAATGAAGATCCTGAGACAGCATTCAGAGATGGTTTGAGAGGTTTTGGAGTTCCGGAGTTTACTTTGCCTCCGATCCGTTCCATGGGTGTGAAATTGGCTATTGATTTTTAAATAATGATCATACAGAAAAATAAAAATATCATGATGATAAAAAATATTATAGGATATATTGCCCTGGGTGTGCTTCTGTCAGTATCGATTGGATGTACTGATCAGTTGCGCCTGGATGAAAGGCAGACTACTTTTGATGAAAAATATTTTACTTATTCACGTTATCAGCTTACGACAGCCATAGTTAATGTGTTTAAGAATTATGGAAGGGCAGCAATGAATGAACCGGTAGGTCAGGCAGCTCTCTATTTTATGGATTGCTATGCAAGTGATCGGATCGCTCTCATGTACACCACACCGGAGCAAAACTGGAATATGGAAGATACGAATCCGTATACGAGTGAGCTGAGGACCCTGGCAGCGATCAAAAAACTGGCTACGGATGAAGGGAATATGGCTACAGTTGCTGCAGCTGATATTCTGAAGTCCGTCGTGGGTGCTTATTTGACTGAAAAGTATGGTGACATTCCATTTAGCGATGCGGTAGAAGGAAGAGAAGGAAATTTTTTCCCGAAATATGACACGCAAAAGGAAATCTACGAAAGAATCTTTTCATTATTGGATGGAGCGGTTGCTACTTTGTCGGATCCTTCCAGCGAGGGCTTGCCGGCAGATCATGACGTACTCTTCAATGGGGATAAATCAAAGTGGATCAAGTTTGCCAATTCTTTGAAATTTCGGCTGATGGTTCATTCTTATGAAGCATTCAAGCGGGAAGGGAAAGACCTGAGCAGTGAAATGCAGGCGATCGCTTCGGGGGGAAATTATATGAAAGAAGTTAACGATAATGCATCTCTAACATTTTCGGGAAACAACGAAAATGAAGCATGGTATCTGCAGACGAAGTGGGGTACGCCCAATGATTTTACAGAGCAAAAACCAACTAAATATCTGATCGATCTGATGGTGGATCTGGATGATCCAAGGATGTATGTGATTTTTGCACCTGTTCTGTCTCCTGTATCTGCAAAGTCAGAGGAAACGACCGAAAAGGTCCGTATCAATGGATTCGATTATGATATTACTTACTATCCGGCTTCTCAATATGAGCCTTCAGATTTGATAGCAACGGGCAGAGATTTGGATGGAAATGAAATCGATGTTCCTTACGAATTGGATGCACGGTGGTTTGGAACTCCCAATCCTCTTAGCATCCAGTTGCTTTATGCCGGAGCAGGATTGCCGGGTACAAATTCTCATTATGATAATCGAAGAATTACCGGGTTTTCAAAATTGATTGCAGAGCCTGCAGATGATCGTCTCAGAGCTGTGGTGATGGAAGCCAGTGAAATGATGTTCTTGCTGGCTGAAGCCCGACAAAAAGGATGGATCACAACGGGTGATACCAAAGAGTTCTATGAAAATGGTATAAAACGGTCTTTCGAGCGTTGGGAAATCGTCGATGGAACAAAACCGGAAACACATATCGGATCCGAGCAGATTGTAGAGGATTTTAAAGCATATTTTGCAAAGGATGGTGTGGCACTTGATGGATCTGATGCTGATCTTGATAAAATCGCCATGCAAAAGTGGTTGTCCATGGTTTTGACAAATCAAACAGAAGCCTGGACCGAATATTTGAGAACCGGAAAACCCGCTTTTATTGGAAAAATTGCAGCTTCATTTTCTATTTATGATTATCCGTGGAGATTCGTCTATCCGCTGGATGAAGCAAGCAATAACAAAGAAAATTATGATGCTGCATTATCATCTCTTGGTGGACGGGATCTGCCTACTTCGAAAATGTGGATTCATAAATAAATAGATTTTCTTCTTCATAATTGATAAAAGGTGCTGCTTTTTTTGCAGCACCTTTTTTATTGGTATTGTTATGAAGTTTTGCTCTCTTTGCCAGTATGGTCACGGCAGATAGGTGTAGATCCGAGGCGATGAAAGCTGTAGGTGTTTTGTTTTTGAGACGGCAGCGAGCTTTTTGAAACGAAGGAGGTGCTGGAAGTAAAACCAAACAAACTTCCAAATTCGAGAAATTTAAATTTTCGAAAATGCGTAATCATCTAAAATCTAATGAAATGTCGTAAGTCAGAGAATGTTTTGGTGAATGATGCAGGTTTGTTGGAGAAATCGATAAGGTAAAATATCATCGATAACCGTGAGAATAAAACTAATATCCCACTTCTTATCCTGCTATGTTTGACAGTTGAAAAGGTCATTGTTGATCCTTGAATTAATAGGATCAACTTTTAGTTTATATATAAACTTTTGATAAAAATCAAAAATATGAAAAAACTTTCTTTGATGTTGATTTTGTTGTCGTTTGGATTGATTTTGCAAGCACAAAATCTAAACTTGCAAAAAGCAAAAATCTATCCCGATGATCCATTTATTCAGGATTACAGCATCAAGTTTTCTTATGATGATCCGGAATCAAAATTATTGAACGTGGTATCCGATCGCAATGGATATATTCAAGTTCTTTCGACAGATGGTCTGCTTCGAACGCGAGCAGGGCAGTTTTTATTTCCGGGTGAACTGGTAGCAGATTTCCAGGATCGACCCACTTCAGAAAAAAATATAAAAGCGATCGGTATTTACGAGAATAATCTGCTTTTTCTGGATGATAAAGCCTTGTTTAGCAATGCATGGGCAGGAAAACTTTTTCTAAGACACCCTTTGCCCAAGGCGAAGATTTTTTCAGGCGGTAAGGATTTTAATTTTCTCGTTTCTGATGGACAGCGAATCAGTCTGGTCAATCGGGATGGAACGCAATGGACAGAGACTTTGGGTCTGGAAAGAATCATCGATATAAAATATGATATAGACGAGGATCTTTTCTGGATATTGAAAAACAATGGTTTATACACTTTTTCACCTCGCAAAAAAGAAGTGGTATCCGTGATGGACTCAGACGGAATGACCTGTATAGAAGTGACTTCGGACGCGATTGTTGTCGGAACCACTGAAGGATTCTTTGAAATAAATAAAAAAACAGGAAAGCAAAAAGGATCTGTTCAAAATAAAATGCCCTGGCCCGATCTTACAGTTGTTCGTGAAATCGATGGTGAACTGTGGTTTGGGTCCACTCATGGAGCCATGGTGCTCCATGAAAATGGAAAATATAGTTACTATGCTTCCAAACGATGGATCCCTTCCGATACGGTCGTCGATATTGCTCCCGGTCCAGATCAGTCGGTTTTGATATTGACTTCCGGAGGATTGGGTCAGATTTCTTTCAAGGAGATGACGCTGGCGGAGAAAGCTGATTATTTTGAAAAAGTAACCCGGGAAAGACATATCCGCGTAGGGTTCAATTCGATACTCGCCGGGTTGGAAGATGGTGATATTACGACAGGAAGTCTTCGAAATTCAGATAATGATGGTTTGTGGACGACTATGTATCTCGCCAGTCAGGCGTTTCGATATCATGTGACCCGTTCGGAAGAAGCACTGGAGAATGTCCGGGAATCGCTGGAAGCGGTCGAACGACTTTATACGATCAATCCGATGAAATCCGGATTCCCGTCAAGATCATATGAGCGAACAGGATACAATGACCATGATAAAAAGTGGAGACCTGCGGAGGATCCGGAGTGGGATTGGAAGTCCACGACGAGCAGTGATGAAGCGATCGGACATGTTTTTGTTTTTGGTGTAATCGCGGAGCTGATCGATGAATCCTCTATACAAAACAAGGCAGTAGAACTACTCGATCTGCTGATGCAACACATCGTAGACAATGATTATTACCTGGTCGATTTTGATGGAAAACCTACAACCTGGGCACGCTGGAATCCTGAATACGTAAATCGCTTGCCGGTGGAGGTAGGAGATCGAAAGCTCAACAGTTCCAATATCATAGCGATGCTACAATCGGCTTATCATTTTACTAAAAAAGATATTTATAAAGAAAAAGCATTTGAATTGATGGAGGATCATGGATATCTGGAAAATCTGATGCGACCGATTCATGAAATCGGAGAAGCGCCTGAAGATGCTGACGACTGGAGCAAGATGTTGTCCGGATCCTGGAATCATTCCGACGATGAAATGTATTATCTTGGATATTGGGGATTGTATCGCTATGCTTTCAATGATGAACTCAAAGCACAATATAAAAAAGCGATACTTGATCACTGGGAAGCAGAGCGGCCGGAAAAAGAAGGTTTGTGGAATATCATGACTGCCATTGTGGGGGATGATGATTATGACTTTGAGGAAGCGATGTGGTATCTACGGAAATATCCATTGGATCTGATCACCTGGAAGATCCAGAATAGCCATCGGAAAGATATAGAAGAATTGCCGGAGAATTTCCGTGGTCAGACGATCAAGGAGGTGTTGCCACCGGATGAATTGCCGATTCGGAAGCACAATGCCAATCGGTTTGCGTTGGATGGTAATCATTATGGAGAAAGAGAATACAGTCCGGGTGATATTTGGCTTCTGCCATATTGGATCGGAAGATATTTTGATATTATTGGCGAATAAATCATTTATGAAAACAGAAGAATTATTGTGTGGATGAATTTGTAAAGGACAAAGTTGAATGTCACGCATGATGATTCATCAAAAAACATCGAATTGTGAAAAAGCAGCTACTTGATAAAATAAAAGCAGGAAACAATGTGTATGGAACTTGCATCTCATCGACGGTTCCTTTATGGGGAAAAGTAGCTAAAAGTGCCGGGCTTGACTTTGTGTTTTTAGATACAGAACATATCCCTTTGGAAAGGATGGAAGTGGCTCAGTTGTGTCAATTATATTCGGCGATGGGAATCGCTTCGATCGTTCGTATTCCTTCACCGGATCCTTATGCTGCTTGCCAGATGATCGATGCCGGAGCGGAAGGGGTTTTATCTCCTTATATTGAAAATACAGAACAGATCCGGGGGATGGTTGGTGCTGTAAAGTATCGGCCATTGAAAGGAGAACGATTGGAGGAGGCTGTAGCTGATCCGGACTCTCTTGATCCCCAACTGTTGGAATATCTTCACGATTACAATCGAGGAAATTTATGTCTTATCAATATAGAAAGTAAGCCGGCAGTTGATCAGCTGGATGATCTTCTTACTCAGCCGGGTGTAGATGCGGTATTTATCGGGCCGCATGATCTATCAGTGAGCCTCGATGTGCCGGAGCAGTATGATGATCCGTATTTCGAGGAAGTGGTAAGACTGATCATCAGAAAATGCCGTGCATATGGAGTAGCAGTAGGGATTCATTTTTCTGAACATCCGGATCGTCAGATCAAGTGGGTGCGGGAAGGTGCTAATATTATCATGCATAGCTCTGATATGGCGATATTTTCCCGTCAATTAAAAGAAGACATGAATCAGATACGAAAGGCAGCGGGTGATGATTTGGCTGGAGACGAATCAGGCGCTTTTGTAGTTTAACCATCAAAATTTAATCATCTTGTTTGGGGGTTTGCAGAGCTGCATTTTCCTTGACAAAATTGACCACGCGTCGGACAGTGTTTTTCCGAATCTCTTTTTCGATTTTACGATCTACTTTTAAAAGCAAGTATTGAAATTTCAGGGAAAGCATTTCCGCATGGATTTTTTCAATTCTTAGTTCAAATGAATTGATGTCAATAAATTGTGTATATTCAGAGAGACTACGGATCAAGGCATCTTCCAGTTCTTCCACTGTAGAGAAAACCAAAAGATCAATATCAAACTCGATGCTTACTTTTTTACTGGCTTTGCGGGTATGATTGATGATTTCGGAAGTGAAAGCTTTGTTGTTGGGAATGACGATGATGTTGTCATCATCACTCAGCAAAACGACTTTGCTAAGAGTGATATCAATGATTTTTCCCGACACTTCACCGATTTTGACGTAATCATTGGGCTTGAAATAAGAAGAAAAGCTGAGCATGATTCCGCTGATGATATCCCCGATATATTCTCGGGTGATGATAGCAATAGCCGCCGCTACAATACTGATTGTGGTGAAGAAAGTCATGAAGTCCACTTCAAAAAAGGAGAGAAGTGAAATAAAAATCCCTGTCGCAAAAAACAGGTAATATATATTTTTTAAACCTAAAATGACGTTATCGCTTGTATGATCTGATAATTGCTTTTTTCGTCTGTAAAATCGGCGAGTAGCACGTAAACTCAGATTTACGATAAGGATATATATGAGGAACCGAATAAAAACTTGAAAAAAATGGTTGTTTAATATTTCTTTTGGTAGCAAGTGGGTGGGAGAAGCCACTTCATTGAGCAAAAAGAGTAATATTGTTATCTTTATAACATTCGCTATGGATGGCATGGCAGAAAATTTTGGAAGTGGCTGAACTTTTTATCCTTAAAGAATATTACTTAATGTACAAAACTAATAGATAATTCGAATTTAATCAGATTTTATGGCAGAACAGAATGTAAGAAGCCGGTATTCCGACCAGGATCTGGAGGAGTTCAAGGCGATCATAGAAGAGCGTAGAGAAAGGGCCATGGCCCAATTGGAGAGCATTCAGGAGCAGATATTCGAAACTACTGAAAATAGCGGAGATGGACATGGAGGAGATTGGGTCGATGATTCCGGTTTCAATAATGATATGGAGTTATTGAATACAATGGCCATACGTCAGCGAAAATATATTCAGGATTTGGACAATGCTTTGGTTCGTATCCGAAATAAAACGTACGGTGTTTGTGTGATTTCAGGCAATCTCATTCCGAAGGAAAGATTGCGCGCGGTTCCGACAACAACAAAGTCTCTGGTCGTAAAAACAGAAGAACAGCAACAACTCTTGAAAAAGAAAAAACACCGGATCAGTAAACTTCCATATGTTAAGAAAAGAGAGGTGATAAGCAAGGTGGTCAAAAAAACACCACTTGATCCGGAAAAAGCAAAAAAACAACCCAAAATAACTTTGGATGATGACGACGATGATGACTTCTATGATGATGATCTGAATCTTGACGACATCGATACCAGTGAGGATTTTGATGATTAGCAAATATCCTCGGTAAAATAATTCGGGTGATGGTAAAAAAGGAGCAAAATCATAAAATGTATTTGCTCCTTTTTTCTTTTCCGGATTTTAGATGGGAGCTTATTTGTGCAAACTCAGTAGAACCAGAGGTGGAATTCTAAATATATGTATGAAATCATATTTATGGAAGAATAATCTGCGTTTATTGAGTATTGAACAAGCGAAAATGACTTCTATATGAACAGAAATATTTTATTTGCCGCGATTGTCCTGGGATTGTCGATCATTATTGCGGGCTGGGTTTTCGGAAATAAATTTTACCAAAGCCGGTTTGCTGATCGATACGTCAGCGTGAAAGGATTGGCAGAGATGGAAGTCACTGCTACGCTTGCATCCTGGGTATTGGAGAGCCGTCATGATGGTCCCGATTTTGAATCTGTAAAACAGGAGGTCAATAATCAATCAAAACTGATTGCAAACTGGCTGATGGAGAAGGGATTCAAAAAGAATGAAATCAAAACCGAAGATGTTTCTGTTACCCGGAATTATTATCAGGAGGGGCAGCTTCCTTTCAATGGTAGTGTAAGAATTTCTTTACAGACGACCAATGTCGATTTACTGGAAGAAGTTTCCGGGATGACGACGGAGCTATTGGATCAGGGAGTGTTTTTGAGTGGAGACAGATGGTCAGACCGTCCTAGGTATTATTTCACAGGAGTCAATGAGATCAAGCCCGAACTGTTAAGAGATGCTACGCGGGCAGCCCTTGAATCTGCTCAGGAATTTGCGGAAAATTCCGGAGCTTCTGTCGGAAATATCAAATATGCAAATCAGGGAATTATCGTGCTTTTGCCGGGAAATCGTATCGAAGATTCTCATGAGTTTTTCAAAAACAAGATCGCGCGTGTAGTAGTTTCGCTCGATTATTATATCCGGTAAAAGAGCTACAGTAAATCTTCAAAATGTTTCTGATAAAAACCGACAGAAGATTTAAAACTGAAAGTTCAGGGTAAAGATGAATCTCTTGGATGAGGGATAGTGGAAGCTTGTATAAGAGCCATTTCTTCCTGTAGCTGCCCATTGCGATGCCGGATGTATACCCCGATCAGAGCCCACCCATAGATTGTATCCGTTAGCAGATGCTTTGATATTTGAGAAAGGAATTTTTTCTGTCCATTTTTTGGGGAAATTATAGCTGATCCGCAAATTGCGCAGTCGAATCCAATCCGAGTTATGGACAAAATTTTCCGTGATTCCACTATAAATATTTTGATAAAATCCACTACCGTAATCTTTCCCGTCGGGACCTTTGCCCTGACTTTTGAAGACGGATTGATCATTTGGTTTTCCATCTGGTTTCATACCTTCAAAAGTAACCATTTGATCCCGGTCCGCGGTATATGAGGCGACACCGTTCCAGGCCATTGCATTGTCTATGGCATCATATCGTTCCATACCTTGCCAGGTATCTATTAAGCCAAATATTTCAATGTTTCCGAAGCGAAAACGGGTCGAAAAAGAACCGGTCCAATCGGGGAGAATATTTCCTAAAATCAGGCTTTCTTCATTTTTTATCGGAAAACCATCTTCTCCGATTAATAAAGGTGCTTTCTGATCTATTTTTTCATGACTTTGAGGTTGATATCTCACGTAAGAAGATCCGTATATATCCCCAAAACTTTGACCTTCCACCAATCGTAAGGAAGCAGTAGATCCTCCGAAACCATCATCATGAGCGAGTAGTATGTTATTTCGTTCTTCGGAGAGGGAGAGGATCCGATTTTTCTGCGAAGAAAAATGCAAGCCGATATCCCACTGGAAGATTTTGGACTGTAATGGATGTAAATCCAGGCTCCATTCGGTTCCACTTTGACGGATAGACGCAGCATTGTCTATAAGATCATGAGGTGAGAATTCATCCAGAACATTCACCGGTAGTATCATGTCCTGATTCAGAACCTGAAAATAGGAAAAACTCAACCCAACTTTTCCGCCCATTGCCCCCAGATCAATTCCCGTCTCAAAAGTTTTTATTTTTTCAGGAGAAATATGTTCTGATACCTTGATCTCATCCGGATGAAATCCCCCAAAGTCTCCGGGGAAATAGGAGTTTCCTGCTATGAATGGATAAGGATCCCGCTGAGCAGTGGAATAAGACGCTCGGATTTTTCCCATATCCAGCATGCCCATCAGCGGTTGAAAATGTTCGGTGAATATATAATTGAACCCGGCGGAGGAGGAATGAAAGGAAGTATGATCGGGAATAGTTCGGCTTTTATCTAAGCGATGTGACAGGGTTAAGGAAATGTCTTGATCATATTGAAGATTTCCCTGGCCGAAAAATCCAAATGATGAATGAGGAGCATTCACCGATGTAGAGATAATGGATTCCGGATTGACATGCTGCAGATCCGGCTGATTCCATTGACTCAGCTGACTTCCAGAGGTAGTCTTCCGATCATAGATTTTTTTATTGATCTCTGTTCCGATTAAAAATCCGCTGTGAAAACGATCTGTCAGTTTTTTATCGATATCAAGGATCAGATGAGAGTTCCACCGTTGATTTTTGATTTGGGTTTCACTCGCAAATCCGCTCCCGTTTGCGAGATATAAATTCTCATTCTCAATGTTTCGGGGACCTTCGGCACCAGATTTTCTGAAATCAGCATAGGTGTCAAGTCCCGCACGGTATAGAAGTGAAATTTCATCTGAAAATTTATATTCTGCAGAGAGGTGGCCATAATAATGATTGATCTGATCCCGGAAAAAATTGGTTTCTGTTCCGAAGATCGGATTTTGTCCCTGATGCCCTTCTTGATAGTCTCCTTTCATCGTACCATCCGGAAAACGATGATCGCTTACATCTGTGGCGGGTGACCATGCGATGAGTTCTTTATTGAAACGGGCAGCGTTCGCACGGCTCCCTCCGGCATGATTGAATTGAAAACCTCCTGACAATTTTAGTTTTTCTGTGGGTTGGAGGAAGCCGGAGATGCGTCCGGAAAGATTTTTAAAATCTGAATTGGGTAAGATTCCCTGGTGGTCATGATGTCCTAATGAGATCCGGAAACCGGAATCGGATCCACCTCCTGATACAGCTAAAGTATTGTGCCACAGGTTTCCCCGGCGATAAGCATTTTCAAAATTGTTGAACAAATGATCAGGATGATTCGGATTTGTTTTTTGTGCTTCTGAGATCGTCGGACCCCATCCGGGCCAGGGGGAGTCTGTGTCATATATGCCCATATATCCCTGTGTGAATTTTTTCTGAAATCCGGGAGTGGAAAGTATATTTTCTGTTCCAAAAGAGGAAGAAAATTCGACATGCAAGCTATCGCTGCCTTTTTTGGTGGTGATGAAGAGTGCTCCATCCGGAGCATGAATCCCATATAATGAACTGCCGGCTCCTCCTTTGAGAAGGGTGATGGAATGAATGTCCTCCGGCAGCAGATCATCTATACGGCTGGAGAGCGTTCTGTTTTGTCCATCTCCGGCAAAATAGAGCGTGTTGTCCAGCGGGATTCCATCGACGACGATCAATGGTTGCCGGCCTGCTCTGTATCCGATCGGCAGTGAACCCCGGAACGATAGGAGAGAAGAATGACCCGGTCCTCCCTCATCGGGCAGGATGTGCAATCCATGTATATTTCCTTCAAGATTTTCCGACAATTGATTTCCGGCAGATTGATCTAAGAAGCTCGAATCGATTCGGTCTGTCGCGTAGCTTAAGCTTCTATAATATTGTTCAAGTCCGTAGGCTGATTGTGTTTTTTCATTCAGCTGGATTTCTTCTCCCATGATCACTTCGATCTTTTCCTGATCCAAAATTTTTATTTCCTGGCTCTGATATCCGGCATAGGAAAAACGAAGTACCTGCCCCCGTTCAATGGTCAGATGAAAGCTACCTTTGAAATCTGTGAAAAACTCTTCTCCACTTTCGATCACTTTGATCTGAGCTGCGATGAGAGGTAATCCATCTGCATCTTTGATGGATCCGGTAATCGATACTTTCTGACCGGCAGCAAAGAAAGGAAGAATACCTAATACAAGGATGCTAAAAACTCTCGTATATCGATTCATCGGATTGGGCATGATTTTTTGCAAAGTAAATACTTAATGGTTTAACCAGAAAACTTTATGTCAGAGTGTCAGTCCGGGAAGTTGCAGATCCTAAAAATAGCAATTGAAAATATTATAAATTATTTTGGAGGATGGATGTGTGCACATGACTCAACATTTTATAATCTTTTTTTCAAAACTTTCATTTCATCCCGATATTGCGCGGCAGAGATAAAATCCAGTTCCTTGGCTGCTTTTTTCATTTTTTCTTCTGCCTCAGCGATCGCTTTTTCTAGCTGATCGCGGTTCATATATTCCAGAATGGGATCTGCTGCTACCATTTGATTCTCTTCCGGACCGGCATATGCTTTTTTGCCTCTTATATCCAGGATCGAATGAGCTGTCATGATTTCCTCCTGGGTTTTGGAAACCGTCGTAGGAGTGATTCCATGCTCCTCATTATATTCGATTTGTTTGATTCTTCTCCGGTGTGTTTCATCGATCGTTTTTTGCATCGATTTAGTGATTTGATCCGCATAGAAAATCACGAGTCCATTACTGTTCCGGGCAGCCCTTCCAGCCGTTTGTGTGAGAGAACGTTCATTTCTCAGAAATCCTTCTTTATCCGCATCGATGATTGCGACCAGAGACACTTCAGGAAGATCGAGTCCTTCACGTAGGAGGTTTACTCCGATCAGAACATCAAAGACTCCCAGTCTGAGCTGCTGGATGATTTCTACCCGTTCGAGGGTGTCGATTTCGGAGTGGATGTATCGGCATTTGATATCCAGTCTCTGCATATATTCGGTCAGCTCTTCCGCCATTCTTTTCGTAAGCGTCGTCACCAGAACCCTTTCTTTTACCTGGATTCGCTTATCGATTTCATCCAGGAGATCGTCCACTTGATTGTAGCTGGGGCGGACCTCGATCGGTGGATCCAGAAGGCCGGTCGGACGCACCACCTGTTCCACGATGACACCTTCTGTTTGCTCCAGTTCATATTCACTGGGTGTAGCACTTACATAGATGATTTGATTGGTGAGCTCTTCAAATTCTTCAAAACTTAGAGGACGGTTGTCGATCGCTGAGGGCAGGCGGAATCCATAATTGACCAGATTCATTTTTCGGGCTCGGTCGCCACCCCACATTCCTCTGATCTGAGGAAGCGTGACATGACTTTCGTCGATTACTGTCAGATAATCATCCGGAAAATAATCAAGGAGACAGAAAGGACGACTTCCGGGAGGTCGTCCATCAAAAAACCGGGAATAGTTTTCCACACCGTTACAGTATCCCAGTTCCCGTAGCATTTCAAGATCGAAGTTGACCCGCTCATGTAATCTTTTGGCTTCAAAAAACCGGCCGTCTGCTTCAAAATATTTTTCCTGCTCATAGAGCTCGTCCTCGATTTCACGGAGTATTTGTTTCATCCGATCCTTGGGAGCGAGGTACAGATTCGCCGGAAAAATGGCGGCATGTTCCAGTCTCTCTATACTTTTCCCGGTTTCGATTTCGATTCGTTCGATCTCATCGATTTCATCTCCGAAAAAACTGACCCGGTATCCATAGTCTACATAAGGAAGATTGATGTCGACCGTATCCCCCCGCACTCTAAATGTGGCGCGGTCAAAATGATTCTCTGTACGTGAATAGAGGCTTGAGACCAGATTATAGAGGAAGGTATTCCGGGTGATTACTTTTCCTTCATGGATGCGGATGATCCCGGTTTTGAAGTCTTCCGGATTTCCCATACCATATATGCAGGAAACAGATGCGACAATGATCACATCCCGGCGACCAGAGAGGAGAGAAGAAGTGGCTCTGAGTCTCAGTTTGTCAACTTCTTCGTTGATCGAAAGATCTTTTTCGATATAGGTGTCGGAAGCAGCGATGTATGCTTCTGGTTGATAATAGTCATAGTAAGAAACAAAATACTCGATCGCATTATCTGGAAAAAACTCCCTGAATTCGCCATACAGTTGAGCGGTCAGGGTTTTATTGTGAGTGATGACCAGCGTGGGCTTATTGACTTTGGCGATCACATTGGCGATCGTGAATGTTTTTCCTGATCCGGTCACACCCAGTAGTACCTGAGCTTTGTCACCGTCCATGATTCCAGCTGAGAGATTTTTTATTGCTTCCGGTTGATCTCCGGTTGGTTGATATGTAGATTCTAATTTAAATGCCATAGATATTCTTTGTCAACAATTCCTGTATTTTAAAGTTTGGGGACAAAACTGTTTTTATGAACGAAATCGATCCCATTCCGTTATCTTTTCCAATGAGTAATAAAAATTAAAACCATATGAATCCTTCAACTCTGAAAAAAAAGGAAGGGGTAAAACTCAATTATAAGCAAATGGGTTCAGGTCAACCCCTGATCGTTTTGCATGGACTCTTCGGATCTCTTGACAACTGGATGACGCTCGGCCGAAGATGGTCAGAAGATTTTTCGGTCTATCTTCTTGATTTGCGAAATCATGGAAGATCTCCGCATACCCCGGAGCATACTCTGGATGCAATGGCAGATGACGTAATCGACTTTATGGATGGGCAAAACCTTCAAAGCGCCAGTGTTTTAGGGCATTCGATGGGCGGCAAGGTGGTGATGGAACTTGCTCTGAAGCATCCTGAGCGGATTCGTTCTGCGATCATTGCCGATATGGGACCACAGGAGTATGAGCGCGGACATGATCAGATATTCAAGGCGCTTCAGTCCGTCGATTTTTCGGTTATAGAACAAAGGAGTGATATCACCGATCAACTGAAGAAGTTTATATCCAATCCGGGAGTGGTGGCTTTTTTAGCTAAAAATGCAGCAAGATCTGGCCAGGGATTTCATTGGAAAATGAATCTGGACGTACTGGAATCCGGTTATGAGAATATTCTCCGGCCTATTATTTCGGATCAGCCTTACGAAAAGAAAGTATTGGTACTCAAAGGAGAAAAATCCCCTTATGTGACCCCTGAAGCGGAGTTGATGCTTCTTGATTTATTTCCCAGAGTTGAGATCCGGACGCTTCCGGAAGCAGGTCATTGGCTGCACGCCGAACAACCGGAGCTTTTCTATGAAAAAGTTCATGATTTTTTACTGTCGGACGAAGTATAGAGTTTTCTGAAAAAACGTTAAGTTTGAATATGTGAAAGGGAGAGTGAAAAACGTTGATGGATGTGGAAGATGAGGGAATCTGGGAAAAAATGCAAGTTCCCTGAAAGAGAGGATGTTTTAAATTTAAAAGATGTGAGATGAAGTTAATGCGAAATTTACTTTTAGTCATTGCAGTGTTTATTGGTTCATACGCTTTCGTACATGCTCCGCGTACCAGTCGGGCATTTGAGATCACCAAAAATTTGGAGATTTTCACTGAAGTGTACAAAAATCTGAATCAACTCTATGTGGAAGATATCGATCCGGCTACGATGATGAATATCGGAATGAAAGCGATTATGAAATCACTGGATCCTTATACGACCTATTATTCCGAATCTGAAATTGAGGATTTTCGGTTTATGTCTCAGGGACAATATGATGGAATCGGGGTGCGTCTGGATGTGGTGGATGATTATATCACCATCATGGAGCCTTTTGAGGGAGGACCGGCAGTAGCAGCGGGACTGCGGGCAGGAGACCGGATCATTTCTGTAGACGGTATCGAAGTCCGTGGGAAGTCACGGGAGGAGGTGAATGATATCATGGTAGGGACAGGAGGTTCTGAATTGGTGTTGAGGATACAGCGGCATGGCTCTGAAGATGTGGAAAGTATCACGGTGAGCAAAGGGGAAGTCAATGTAAAAAATGTTCCTTATTCCGGCGTGATACGGGATGGATATGGATATATCGCCTTGAGTACCTTCACTCAAAATGCAGGTGATAATGTGCGGGGAGCCTTGTTGGAAATGATCAATCAGGAGGAAAATCTGAAAGGACTGATCCTTGATTTGAGGGGAAATGGTGGGGGATTGTTGGGGGAAGCCATTAAGGTAGCCAATGTGTTTTTGCCAAAAGATAAAGTCATTGTGACGACCAAAGGAAAATCTCCGGAAGATGACAAAAGCTACCGTACCCGAAGTGATGCGGTGGATGAAGATTTGCCTCTGGTGGTTTTGATCGACGGGAAGTCAGCATCGGCGTCAGAGATCGTCAGTGGAGCGATCCAGGACTTCGACCGGGGTGTGTTGCTGGGAGAGAGAAGTTATGGAAAAGGTCTTGTTCAGGTGACGCGACGACTGCCATACAACAGTCAGATGAAGGTGACCATTTCCAAGTATTATATCCCCAGCGGACGATGTATCCAGTCTGTGGATTATGATGACCGCGGAGAACCTGTTATGATCGCGGATTCATTGAGGACGGTGTTCCATACCTCTGGAGGCAGAGAAGTGCTGGATGGAGGAGGCGTCAAACCCGATGTGGAATTAACGGGTGAGTTGAATCCTGATATTTTGCAAAAGCTGGAAAATAATCATCTTATATTCAAATACGCCAATGACTATTACGTGAAAAATGAATCCATTCCATCTATAGATGAATTTGACTTTACGGAATATGATGATTGGGAAAATTTTTTAATGGCCAATCATTTTGATTTTTATTCAGAAAAACAAGAAGCTCTGAATGCCTTTGTAAAAAAAATGGGTGATGATCATTCCTACGCGGAAGAAATTCAAAAAATAGAGAAAGGGCTGGCAGATGAAATGAAACAATCGATGGAAGACCATAAGGAGATCATCCTGACAAAGGTCGGAATGGAGATTGCCAGCAGGTATCATCTACAGAGAGGAAGAGTGCTGTATAGCCTCCAGCATGATCCACAGATTACACGTGCGATTGAAATCATGGAAAATACATCGGAGTATCAATCAATTTTGAAACCATAACAAAAGCAACTGTTTTGCTTATTCTGAATATCGAATCTTCATCCCGGTTTTGTTCTGTATCTCTTGCACGCCATGGGCAGGAA